>JAABUY010000049.1_pt1 | contig 271351 bp, 154 predicted proteins | sample 5560271 | NCBI WGS metagenome assembly JAABUY01 (sample SAMN10711886, study PRJNA513374) | rock metagenome | isolation source: Antarctica rocks | place: Antarctica: Victoria Land, University Valley | reverse complement strand
TATAGGCTACCTAAATATATAAAAGAGAAAGTTTAATAGAAGAATAGCTAGTATATAGATTATTATTAAGTATAATTTTAAGATAATATAGATACTTTAAGTAATAAATACCTTTAAATATAAAATATAATTAGGGCTAATACCTATTAGTAATATCTATTAGGTAGTAGTACTATTAATAAACTATTTTACCTATTTATAAGGCCGAAATATAGTATCTAGTTAATTTAGAATAAGGCCTTTAATAATCTACTAATATTTATTAGTAATTAACTCCGCCTAATAATTACTTAGGTATATTTCTTTATATTAAGCCTTATAGTATAATTAAAGGGATTATAAGCTTATAATCTATATATAATTACCTAACTCTAATACTATAACGCTATTAGTTTATAGACTATATTACTAATTAAGAGCTTATTATTAAATTTAAGTTATAGAGAATCTTATAGAGATAAGTTATAAATTAGCCTAAATCTATAATATATATAAGAAATATAAGAAACCCGCCCTTATTAAGTAATATAACCTATCTATATAATTACTATAAAATAGTAAGTATCTTATAAGGCCTTATTTCTTTATTCTTACCTAAAGTTTCTACTTCTATATTCTATTTAGTTCTAGACTAACCGCGTCGAGTCGGTACTTTAAACTCGAGTCGGGTACCCGACTTAAGTCTTAGCGATTTAATACTAAAATCTAGTATTAAGTATCTTAAGTTAATACCTATATAAGTACTAAGTATCTTAAGTTAGTACCTAGGTAGGTACTAAGTATTAGTACTAAAGTATTAACTTAAATTACTAAGACTTTAATTTTAGTAAGGGTATTTTACTAGACTATAATATTAGGAATACTTTATAATAATATAAAAGGGTAATATAATTATTTAATAGTTATTAATAGATAGCCTATCTATCTAGTTAGATATCTCTATAATCTTATACTTATAATCCTTTTATTTATTACTATCCTCCTTACTATTATTATCCTTACTACTACTATTAATCTTATTAGTATCTTCTAGTTTATATTCCCTATCCTCTTCTTTATCCTCCTTAGTAGTATACTTAATTTCTTTCCTATTAGTATTAACTTTAATTAAGATACCCTCCTTATCTTAATTCCTCTTTATAAGGTTAGGTATAATATAATCCTTTATATTAAACGTGTTAGCGTACTCCTATATAAACTTAATATAAGTATTTATAGTATTAAGGTCTTATATATCTTTTAACTCCTCTAGACCCCTATAATATATAATGCTTTACTTAATAATTTATATAATTAGTAGATTAAATCTAGTAAATTCTAGCCTAATAGTATCTATATCTTCCTTAGAAGTATTCTAAAAGTTAAGTTAATTAGAAGATAGGATTAAAGACTAATTATATATTTACCTCTTTTATAGAATTAATTATATTAATTATATTCTATATATAATTTACTAGTTTATCTAGCTTAGCTTATTCCTTAGTAGCCTCTTTATTATCTTTAAGGCGTAACTCTATCTTAAAATATTCTATTATATAGTATTAGCTATTTAGGAAGTATTATATTACCTAATTATATTATTATAAATCCCTCTTTTATATCTTTCCTCCTTTATAATATCCTTTACCTTAATTACTAGCTCTATATAATCCTCTTTAATAGCTATCTTCTATATATCTAATTCCTTTAACTTCTTAATCCTTTTTAATACTACTATATAGTTATTAGATACTTTTATATATAATAGCTTTTTATTATTATCTTAGTCTTTTACGCGCTCTCTACTTACGATTAATTTAAGATTCTAGTTATAAAGACCTAATATTATTATAATATTATATTAGCTTATCTATCTAGTAATATATTTAAGTAATATAATTAGTAATAAATACTTATTATATATTAATAACCTATCTTATTATAATATCTTAAGTATATAGAAGTAGGAGGAGTTATAAAGAAGATTTTAAGGGGTAATTCTACCTATAATTACGCTTATAATTACGCGGAATATTCCGCCTAATATTACTTTACCTTATATTAAAACTTCTAAACCTTATATTCCTTCTTTTATCTATTATTATATATATTTAATAACTTTAATAATAGCTTATACTAAATAGACTAGGAATATTATTTTATAATATATTTCTTATTCTATATACTAATAGGTAGATAGTATAATTAGGTAGTAAAATACTAAAATTACTAGCTACTAGAGGGGGTAAACCCTTACGGGGTAGGGGAGTAAATAAGCTATTATATAGGAAGGGAAAGGTAATATAAATAGGTAATATATTAAAATATAATTAGCTAATCCTTTATAAATAGTAAAACTAAAACTAATAATATAAAGATAAAAGTATAAGGTTAACTTAGGTCTTAGAGCTCTAAGGGAGATAAGATAATATTAAAAATCTATTAATAACCTTATCCTAAAGCTACTATTTAGTTATATTATAAGGGAGGTTATAATAGATATTATAAGAGTTAGTATAAACTTATATTAAATCTAAAGTTTAGCTTTAAAAGTATTATAAGATATTATAAAAGTATTTATAGTATCTTTTCTCTTAAGTAAGTATATTACTATTTTATATTACTATTAATCCTTATAATAATTACTTACTAATATATCTTATAATATAGATTTAAATCTACTTTATATCTATACTAAATATATTACTATTATATAAAGGGATTTAAAGCTTATAAAGGAATTAATAGGGAGCTTTAATATTATACTATTTAACGCTTAAGGGTAGTAATAGTTTTATAGTATTAGGAGTAGAGGGTAGGTCTAGGATAGTATAACGCTCCTAGTATTACGGCGCTCCTAATATTACGGCGCTCTTAGTATTATAATACTCTTAGTAAGATAAAGAATTATATTACCTTTTTATATTACCTTTATATATATATATAGAAATTAAACCTACTTTTTAAATATACTACCTAATTATTAAATAACTTTAAAATAATAACTATTAATCTATTTATCTTAAGATATCTACTAGTTCTAACTTAAAAGGATCTTTACCTCTATTAATACTTTAATTAGTATCTTCTTCCCTTTAAAGAATATCCTAGGGTTTAGTAAGAGCTTCTTTAGGGTCTAAACCTATAATATAATTATAATACTTTAGAAGTATTACTTATTTTATAAACTTTAATTCTAATTATATATAATCCTATAAATATACTCTTTAAGTAAGATTAAAGACTCTCTTAATACCTATAAATAATATTAGATATAAAAGGATATCCTTAGCTATTTATATTAGATTTAGATAAGCTAAAGTATTATCCTTCTAGTATTCCTATATAGGAATATTATCTAGTAGACTTTTAGAATAAAAGTATTAAATAGCTTTACTTTATAATAAAGACCTATAATTTAAATATTAAAGTAGACTTCTCCTTACTCTTATTAAAGGCTATTACTAGTTAATATAAATATAAATATATTACTATATTATATTACCTTATTAATATTCTATATATCTTATATATTAGTCCTTCTAGTAACTAGTATTATCTTATAATACTTATAAAAGTAGTTAGTAAATTTATTCTTATATATCTCTTTACAAGAGGTTAAAGTATTATTATTATTTAACTCCTCTTATTTATCCTAAGTTTTATATAGACTTAGTTTTATAGAAGGGTCTAGAATATTAATAAGGTTATATATTAATCTACCTTTACCTTCTATTTTAGAATAATACTTAGTAAGTTTTACTAAGGCTACTTTATAAGTATTAATAATACTTACTCTACTAAGTATCCTACTATTATATATTATTATTTTAGTATAATTAAAATAGTTAAAAAGTATATTATATAATTAGAACCCTAAATATATACTTATATTTATTATCTAAGAAACTATTAAGGTAAGTTAATAGATAGGATTTAATATATTTCTAAGTAGTAAGATAATTAACTACTTATATCTATTAAGGCTAATTTTATTAATTTTTAGATTAATTATATTTTTATCTACCTAAGAATTAATAAATTCACGTAGCTAATACGTATAATAAAGTATTAGGTAGGTAGAATTCTAATAAATATAAATATCTTATATAAGTTTTCTAGGTCTTCTAATAGAGCTTTCTTATAGCTATTAAAAACTAAGCTTTTATTAAGGAGATAAGTTAATAGCTACTATAAGAGCGTAGATCTATTATAAATATTAGTAAGTATATTACTAGTTTATATTACCTCTATTATATTATACCTTCTTAATAATAATAGATAGACTTATACTCGCTTAGATATCTTTAACTCAAGTATCCTCTAATAATACTACTATATTATCTAAGGCTTCTAAATCTAGGGCTTTAATAAAGTCTTATATTATAAGGTTAAAGATATAAGTTATATAAGGAATAGAGTTCTATAATTTATCCTATTAGATTTCGCGCTAAGTAAGAGATTTCTCTAGTTTATCTTTTAATATTCTATTATTACTAGTATTATTAGTAATAACCCTAAAAAGTTTATCTTTAATTCTATAAATAGTTAATATCTTTATTACTTCTATTATAAGTAAATACCTAGAATAATAGATATTAAGTAGTATAAAAGTAATAAGATATTCCTAATATTAAAAATTAGTATTAACCTAGTAGACTAGTACTCTAAGATAGGCGACCTTTTAGGGACTAGACTAGGTATCTAGTATAATAGAAATATATTAGGGATACTCTAGATCTACTTTAATTTTTATATATATTCCTTTAAAATCTAAAAAGATTATACTCTATAATTTAGTATAATAGATTAGGGTTAAATCTAGACGGGCTATTAATAATAATTATTAAAACTCTAGTTAATTAATAGTATAGAAAGATTAATTTAAGGTAAGAAAGTATTTATATAATTATTCGTTCTACTTCTCTTAAGAAAAGTTAGTAGAAAACCTAGTATTACTTTTCTTCTAATATTATCCTAAAGAATTAATTTTATATTACTATTTTATATTACCGTAGATAACTTACCTAAGTTAAAGAAAGTTCTATTTATAATAATAGATTTAACTACTTTTATAAATAGTATTTACTTATTTAAATATATTTCTTTATATTAGATATACTTAAATTACTAGTTATTATTAAGTAGTCTAGAAGTTTTTTATACTTCTTATATATAATCTTCGGTAATCCTTTTATTATTAAAGTTAATTAGATAAAGTTATCCTAGATATTAGCTTATTTACCTAATATAGCTTTCTTAAACTAAAGGGGATCTTTAACTTTAGTATTTAACTTCGATTTAATACTTTTACTAATAGTAGTTTACCCCTACTATACTTTAAATTAGACTTTAGAGGCCGAATTCTATTTAATATATTTATTATTCCTTATTAGTACTAATTCTAGGAATTCTTTTCTAATAGACTAAATAGTATTTTAAAGAAGCTCTTTCTTCTAATAAAAGGATTTATTTAATATACCCTAACTAACCTAACTTATAGGTTAGCTAGGATAAATACTACTTAATATAGAATTAAGTATAATAAGACTATCTAATTTTAATTTAATATCTTTATTATTAGGTTTTATAAGAGTTAATATAGTATAGGCCCTATATATATAATAAGGTAGGAGTAATATAAACTAGCAATATAAATATTTACTATACTAGGGAGAAAAGATAAAAGATACTAGGAAGATAAAGTTATTAGTATAATAATTATTCTAAATATATATTATAAGGAGACTAGTTTAATTCCTTCTACTATTTTATTAGGGGCTTAGCGTCTTAATAATACCTTAGTAATTTAAGTTAGGTTAACCTAACTTACTAAGGTATTAAGGCCTTAGCAAGTTAGTACTAATAGCTAGTACCGAGTATTTCGGTTGGTACTAAGACCCTGACCCGAGTATTTAGTCGGTACCAATTCTTAGTACTAAATCCCGACTTGACGGTTAGTCTAAATTAATATATAACTATACTATACCTATAACCTTTTTATTAGATATCTAGGGACGGCTTAATATATTATTATTTATAGGAATAGTAAGACTAATCTTGCTAGTAATATTTTCTAGTATTTTTTATATTTATTCTATCTCTTTACTTAGGTACTATTAATATAAGACTTAATTTATATAAAGCGTTTAAATAAGGTCCTCTTAGGCCCCTATTTACTTTTATAGTAGAATTATAAAGGCCTATAACTCCTTATAAAGTATATTTAATATATTATAAGTCTATTATATTCCTTTAATTAAATATTTAAGTTCCGCGTTAATATTAAGTTACTACTTATAAATAAGTTCTAGCTTCTTAATCAAGGTTAGGTCCTAAGTACTAGTTATTATAAATACGTTAATATTAGTAAGTAGAGGGGCCTAAGTACTACTTATTAATATAGGCCTACTAATACTTATAAGTATTATTACTAAAGTTATTATATTATAGGATTTAAAGAATTTTAAACTTTACTTTATAAAGTTAATTAAAATAGTAGCTATATCTTAAGTTAGATAAGACTTTTATATTTATTTAAGTCTTTACTTATCCTTTTATAACCTTATCCCCCCATTTTTTTTCTTATTCTACTATTATAGTTATTATAACTAATAGATAATACTATTAGTAGAGTCTACTTTATCTTTAGGATTACTCTTAATACTAATATTACTCTAGTAGCTAGTATTACTCTAGTAGTAAGGACTTAGGCTTTACTACTAGTAGGGGGAACCTTTTAATATAATACTTATACTAAAGGGTAATAGTAATATTACTATAAATAAGAGTAAGATATATAAGCCTTTTAAGGAGGAGTCTTATTTACTATTTTCTTTATAGGAAGGAATTTTATTAGAACTAGTATTCTCTATTTCCCTTATAACCTTTTTACCCTAGTAAGTAGAGAGTATATCTTATTTAATATTATAATCTTATATTTTCTCCTTCTTATCTTTTATATCTTACTTCTTTTTATATTTTCTAGCCTAAACTTTATTAATTATTAGTTACTACTAATTTAGTACTTATATAAGGTTATTATTAATTATTATATACCTAGATCTCCTATTATATTCCTTTTTATACTTATACTATTTAAGTAGTACTACTACCTTTTATTAATAACTATTTTAAGAGTAGGAATAATAGGTATATATCTTAAAGTCCCGCTATATATCCTTCTATTATAAATTTATACTAGAAAGTCTATATATACCTACTTTAGTAAGTATATAATTAATAAGTATTATTATTACTTTAATATTAAGAAGTATTCCTTTATATATACTTTATCCCTTCTACCTACTTCTCTTATACTTCTTATTATAACTATCTAATTATAAGATATTTAAGCTCCTAGTCCCCCTTCTCTTATACCTCCCTAAATACTATAATAACTTTATATTATATAGCCTAGCTTTCTTATAACCTTTCTCTTTATAAGGGGACTTCTATGGGGTAGGTTAGGAGGAATATAAGGAAAGGATATTATTATTATTAGGAGGTTCCTAGGGTATAAGAGGTATATTTATATAGAGGCTAGTAATAATATCTTCCTATTAATTATATAAATACGTGGTAATTATATATTTATTATACTATATTAAGATCTTTAGTTATAAGGATATAAAAGGAGGATCTAGCGTACTAGTAATAGTAATAGTAAAGGTATTAATACCTAGGATATCCTTAGAAGACTTTAAAGTACGCCTAGGAGGTATATAATAACTATTAATAATAGTAGAGGAAGGTTATAAGAGGGATAGAATAGATATAAATATAGGTAAATAATAGATTAACTATAAAGGATATTAGAATAATAGCCTAATTAGGCTATTATTCATATTAAATTAGTAATTTAATAGTTAAATTACTAACTTAATAATCTATATAATTAGTAAATATTATAGCCTAATATAGCTATTAACTATTAAATAATATTAAATAATCACTTGAAATCGGGACTGCAAAACCTATCTAATAAGGTTAGACCGAGAAGCATTAGCGCTTACATGGAGGCTGGGAACAGAAGTCGGTGTCAGACGTCTTCACGGCAGCAAGGTAGAGAATAATGCAGCATGTTCATGAAGTCGTTACATGATGAGAGGGAGTATAATGTTCATTTTCCTTGGGGATAATCCAGTCCTCATCCAGACTCTCCGTCCTTAAGTGCTATATCCAGGCCCGAGTCCCCGCACCTGTTGCATCCCCCGCATTATTCTATGTTGCCATGATGAACGGTGAGGATGGTGCTAGCTGCTATGTTCCGCTCTTCCACTTCTCTCGAGTGCGGATAGTCAAATTGCTCAGCTGATCGTCGATGGTTTCCTGCTCATTGCAAATGTCAGCTTGAACTTGAGCATGAAACTCGAGATAAGGCACCGAGGATCGTGTCCATAGGTGCCGCGGCCGTGAGTATGATCAGTGCCAGTAGCGGCATTATATAGGCTTGGAGTTGCATGGTGACTTGTGGCCAGTGCGGGTCGGAGAATTAGGAAGATGAAGGCTGGCGATGATTTCAAGATGTAAAGTGAGGTCGAGGCCGAGATATGTCGCAGCGCTGGGCGGTTTCGGCGCTCAAGTACTGATAGACCAATAGGCATATATGATCGCTCACAATGTCTCTCGATGATACTCGGCGATCTCCCAACCATTGCACTCTTTCTACTGGACAGTGATATGACAGACGCCCGATGTGGAAGGATATATGCAGCTAGGTATGCAGGGTCCTGCACGTCTCCTTCACCGACTTTATAATGGCAATGAATGATTCGTGAGGCCGTATCATGGTTCAAGACGTCACTCTCAACCATTCCCCAGGAGCAATGAACCAAGAAGTCAAATGGGGGAGCTCTTCGATTAGAAGTCCAACCAAGCCTTATCAGGCCAATACAACGGTGCTTACATCAAATGCGGGGAGTTTTTAGCAAATCAGGACGGTCTCGAGTCTCGAAACGGCCAATTAAGGCCTTTATACCTTCTCGGCTGCATCCAAGGATCTCATCGACGTAGAGTATACGGAGTTATGGCGTTGACTCTTGATACAATCCACGTGACTCATCACATCGCGAAAATATGTGCTCGACAGCGAATGATCAAGCCTATAGCAGACGCTGGCGATGCAACCAATGATGAAACAATCGGCGAGCTACCAAGATCGGCGAGTTGCAAGGATACGGCAAGAGCCATGGCGCCCAATGGTGAGTACTATTCCCTTTCCTTGCACACAATCTGTGCAGAGGAGGACGCCCCATCACGCTGCATGTTCCGTGGTACATACCTCTGGATCTACGGGAGTATCGTCGAAAAGGTTGCCATGATCAATGTCTCCTCTTGGGAACCGGCTGAGAAAGCGCGCAATGTGCAGCGATGCAAGACTCTGGGAGGTCGAAATACCTAACGGAGCGGCCTCTTATCATACTTCACGAGAATGTGAGCATGAATTGGTCATGATGCAGCTCTGAATCCTCAGAGTGATGCGTTGTGGCGACATTGAAGACAGTATGAGCAGCGTGAGACCACATTTTCGCTCAGTACTCGATCCCTTTTGCTTGACTATTCTGCCTTGATCTTTTCTATTTCCTACTCATCCTTCGTCATGATTTACCTCATCGCAAGATCACATCACGTTGCAGATTGAGCAGATGATTATACTTCCCAATGCGTTTAATTACTTTAGTTGTCTGCAATACACTCAAATCGAACCCGCCTCAAACTTATTCTGTCTCAACTCAAAAGCTTTACAAGGTGTGAATTGTCAGCGTGTTCTTTCTGGTCAAATGAAGTTTCGAGCATGATTTCTTTCTGACTTGCTATGATGGCTGGTCTCCCTCTATCACGTCTGGTTGCGACAGTCATCTCTCATATATTCAGCCTTGTCGATGTCTACATAACAAACGTCTCATGGTCGCTGAATTTTATATTCTTCCCTATGAATCCGGCGATGCACTTCACTGAAAACCAATTCGTGTGAGCGGAAGTGCACTCTCCACCAAGTCTACAAGTCTCTTCACCCATCGAAGAGAGCGTATCGCGCTGATATATACATTATGGTCTGGGTACTCAATTGCTATGCAACTTTAGCATTCAATCAGCGTCTATCAAACAGCCGTTCAATTCTCACCTCGAACATACTGGACTCAAAACAGCATTGCAGTCTGGACATGTGAATCGTCTGCGCTTGTGATGCTTCAGAAATTCACAATCCTCACCTTTCAGAGTGAATTCCCATATCGATCTAAGGATCTGGGAATGCTTCTCATCCACTGTATAATCATACAGTCTCTATCATCCTTCTTCTTGTCATCTCCTTCCCTTCCCATGGTTACAACTTGTAATCCAGTCTTCAAGAAATGTCGCAGTGGTTCTTGAAGAGTGTTCTTCTCCTATATCAGTTGGGGGTTGTCTTGGAGCTTGTGATGATTCAAGTTGACGCTCACTTAGGAGAGTTTCTGACGGCACTCCGCGAAGATGGAAACGAATTGAGTTGGTAAAGTTTGCTGCAGCATTATATGAAGATCAGAGGAGAGTAGATATATATATATATTGGAGGGTTTCACACTTTTTTGTTTCTTGTAACGCATCATTGTTTCTACTTACTTCAAACCCAATTTACCGCCTGTTGCAACTTCTTCAGCAGACTTCTGTGTCTAAAAATGAGAATTTTTTAATCCATTGCTGATGAATTGCTCAATTAGGAGCCCGAAGCGACAAAATCTTTCTTCTCGTCTCTCAATTTGATACGCAGCGGCAGCTGAACCGTCGCTGCGAAGCTCTGGGACTAACTCAGTTACGTTCAGGCAAGCGTCGAGCCCCATACTCCCTCTTATTTGTTGTATATATATACAAGAGTACCTTACATGACCGAGAGAAAGGAGCAGATGAATTCTCCGATATGTGAGCTTAAGTGCTCGCACATCCTTTTCCCTTTTCCCTTTTCGTGAATATGATTTATCAATACTATCCTATATTGCATCAATAACAGTATCGTACATATCACAGACCATGCTTGGCATCATCCTTCTCCGCTTTTGGACAGCCGGCAGGGTGATGCTCGCTCGGAGAGGGATGACGGTGACCTAGGGCTGCGTCTAAGGGGGTGCTGAGGCTCTGGTTAGCCGGGGGTGGTCGGCCCTAGGGGCTACCAAGAAGATCCAGAAGACGATGGTCGTGATAGACGATGTGTAAGCATCTCTCCACCTTATTCGCTCGGTCAATCTATGTCCTAATCAAGGACGTGCTAACGTTGCCTAGATCAATGATCCCAGCTTGGTACGTGTTGCTTGCCAGGGCGCCGGAGGGCGACGTCGGGGTCGGGCGGGCACGCCCAACTCCAAATTGGGAGTAAGGTTTTTCTTTTTCTGGTGGGTGGACTTAAGTGTATATGCTGTTATACTTGAATATCCGGCAACAGAAAAGCTGCAGATTGTAGATATACCACACCTGCCTGGCAGGGAACCAAGGGCTTCTTGATGCTAGGGATAGGTGTCTTAGGAGGTTATCATTCACAGCTGGAAGAGTTATGATACATGAGCAGTGGCGAAGTTTAGGAGGTGTGCGGGCCTGGTTTAGAACCGCTAGGAACTGAGGTTTGGGTGGTTGATGTGCGGGGGCTGTTGTGGTGAGAATTGATGTGCGGAGGAACTGAGCCTGAATCGTGGGGGTTCGGTACCCTGGGAGCATACCACCAAATGATACCCGATTTGAGGAGGCTGTTATGATAAGAATTAATGTGCAGAGGGACTAATAAACGGGAGCGTAAATAGTGGCGATTTGATACCATTAGAGTATACCACCAAATGATACCCGATTTGAGGACTTAGACGACGGACATCTGTACCGTTCTAAAGAGATATCTTCGAGAATCGCGCTACGACCGATGCTAAGCCCCTTATATACATGCGTATCTTGAGTAAAGGGGCTAGGTAAATTCATTATATATAAAACTCGTTACTTCATCCGATCTCCCCCCTCTTTCACAAAGCAACGCCCTCAATCCAAATCGGCGGAACCTTCCTCGCGAACAAGTCTATAAAGATGACTCGGACCCTTCGGACCCACCCGCGCCAACCATCGTAAGTAGCTACTCACACCTTTCCCAACTCCTCCCCAACCCGACCCCACCTTGCCGGACGGGTATACCTGCACTTCACCTCCACCTCTTACCCTCCTATCATACTCCTCCCAAAGCGCCAACGCCTCGCATTCCCTATCCAAGTACCGCCGAGCGAGAAATTTGCGATAAGGGTTCCTATAGCACTCAATCCGTCCTATCTGCTGAGCTCGGAAGTCTTCAACGCTTTGGTCTCTGTGATGGGCTTTTCGTCGTGCTAGCTGCTGGGTTTGCGGTTCGGTGATGTGGATGGGGGATAGGGATGCTGCGCATGCTGTTGTTATTAATACGGCAAGAGGGGAGTTGGTGGCAGGTGTCGGGTTTTTGGTTGATGTTTCGAGCGCAAGGGAGAGAAGGGGCATTATGTTTGGCATTGTGGAGGGTTGGGAGGGAGTGGTGTTGTTGGTTGTGATTGTTGAGCTAGAGGGTTGGTTTGAGAATGGCAAGATGATACCGTTGTGCTTTTGCTGTGTGTGAGGGACTGTGACTAGGAATTGGAGGTTTGGTTGATGTTTCGATGATGGTGTTTCTGGGATTTGTTAAGGCTTTGGATGTGAATGTACTGATGGGATGAGAATATATAGCTTTGTTGAGGAATGGGGGAAATTCAAAAATGTAGGGGCAAAGTATATGAAAATGTTGAGTGCTCAGCGGTTCTGGTAGATAAGCTTCGCAACCGAAAATGGATATGATCAGATATATTACAACTGACGATGCCAATTTTTTTGACCATGTCCCCCCAGAATTCATTTCTTTATAGAGGACTGAATTACGTTGTAATTACGTTGTATCGCATATTAGTACAAGAACCGCTGTATACTTTTATTCCCTCTTCGCCAAAGTAAACCTTCATTACTAATATTAGCGTGTTACCGCCTCATGAAAAGAAATTCTCTCCCATGCGTTTACGTCATCCACATGCCAACGTGTAGATCTGACACAATCCTACTTTAGCAAGATAGTCACTTGATTTGCGGCTCCGCTTGAAGCTGTCGCCTTCGATCAGTAAAACTCCCCAGCGATGCATTTTGATACGAGCAGGGTGTCCGTCGATCCGTCGGGTACTTCACTGAGCACGAAATCCGAAGGGAAGTTCCCTGATCACAGTGGTTAGATGCATTCGAAAAAGCCGCTAGAGTCAGAGGAAACGACAGTACTAACCTGCAGCCCAACCGACCCAACCCAAGTATACGTCAGCGTTGTCATTCATATACGAGAGCTGCGCACACATATCCCTGACGCAAGAGTCCGTATTCCCACCACCAGTCTCGGTCAGGAAAGCCTGGCGGCCGTTCTGCCGTAGCCATGTGGCTTGGTAGCCGAGGTTGTCGGTTTGATCGTGCTCGCATTCGGGGTAGCCGCCCGAAGTATCCTTGTCGAGATAGGAATGTACGTCGAAGATGAGTTTGGCTGTCGAGCCGTCGGGATCCTGTACCTTCGACAGCGCCCAGCCTGAACTCGAATCGAATCCACCGAGCGCGGCTTTGTTGGTGCCTGGGAGCAGAATGAGCTGGGACGTGGCGCCGGTATTGCGGATTGCCGTCACGACGGCTTGCAGAGTGTCGGCCCAGATGGAGATGTCGAGATCGTGCGGCTCGTTCATGAGGCCAAAGATGACATATGATTGATCCGCGTACCTTTGCGCGAGCTGGGTCCAGAGTGAGACGAAATCCTCGTTGGAGGGGCCTCCTTGGCCTATGACGCCGTCGTCCCAACGGGCGTAGTTGTGGATATCTATAATGCAGTGCGCACCGGTAGCGAGACAGTTTTGTACGAGGCTATCGTAGTCGGCGAAGAAGGTAGGATCGAGTTGACCGCCGAGTTGATTGGCGACGAGGTACTGCCAGCCTACGGGAAGGCGAAAAACATTGAGGCCGTCATCGTAGACGAAGTGTCGCATCTGACCCGGTCCTACACCTGTTGGGCAGTTTGTGCCGCCGCAACGCCCCTGCAAAGTCTGTCATTAGAATGGAAGTAAAGGAAAGGGTATTAGACGGTCGCAGCACGAACGTTGTCTGTGCAGCCGAAATCACATCCTGCGATATTGACCCCTGCGAATTGCACCTTCGCCATGGCAGTAGTGATGAAGAGGCCTGCGCCCAAGAGTGGAACCAGAGCGGTGAAGCCCTTCATACTGAGCAGAGTGTATGAATCTTAGCCGAATGAAAGTTGTAAAGGGTGGCTAGGCGACAAAGGATTGAAGAAAAGGAATGACTTGCTCTGAGATGTGGGAAACCTCGTTTGTCGGACTGCTTATATAGCACTTAGGCGCCTTATCAACCAGGATACCGTCGAGCACGCACCCTTATTAATGGGATCATATCGCCCATTGTTTCAGGGTGTTCGTTGCATGACACACACACTTTGTGAATTCAAGGTATATGACAAGTAAAATTGGCCACTCCATGCTTGCATAAGACAGTCATCCTAGCCGAGTGGCCCCCAGTCTGTAGTTCTGGGATGAAATCATCATAGACACTTTACTCTATGGGTGTGGTAGTTTTGAAGATATATCAGGAAAGTGCGAAATACCTGTAATTTGCCGTTTGCCTACAAGTACCCAATTTCTTAGAGTTTCAGTGTCGCCAAGGGCGCCCAATAAGGCCCTCTGATCGACCAAGCGTGGCGCGGCCCGCAAAGGGGCCCGGCAAGCGCCGACGATCCTTTGCCGTGCGGGCTCTAATGAAGTGAGAAATCATGCTCGTCAACGTACAGGCACTGTCTGCATTACCTTGTCGATTGTGTTAAGCGAATAGCTTTTGGTATAGACTACAGATCTCAGGCACGCACGGCCGAATTCGCATTATCGCTACCCGATCATGACTTGGCGAGCTGTAGTAGCATGTCGACAGCGGGCGTGGGCTGGCGAGATATCCAACCACTTCGAATCACTCCATACAAGATTAGCTTCATCGAAAAACAAAGGTGACGATCTCACTTGCCGTTGAGATGGACCCCATCCACTTAGTACCCATGACCCTGGAGAAAGCCAATACTCTCGCTTGCAGTAGCTATATATAGACTAGCTGGTCTGTGCACACCCATCATACCTCACCACTAGCCGATCCACCTCAATCTTGTCCTTCAATTTTGTTTCTCCAATGTATGAAACAGCACATCCATGATTGGTAGGACTCACTGCTTCGGAATTCCAAGGAGAAGTAACACGCAGACACCCCCTTTGGCCTACATCAATACTCCCCACCCGCGCGCATAACGTCACCAGGGATTCCGCTACTAGAAATCAACGATTTCTCCCCTGATATCACCCCTTGTTTGTATTGCTTACGGGCCAGAAGCTACGGTACATCCACGCCCCTCGCTATAGGATTGGTGTTACCGCCGCTGTGGCCGTAGGTATAGCTGGCGTAGGCAGGCACCTCGCCTAGCGCCGCTACCTCGGGGTCGGAACGAAAAGCCCCTGTCGGGGTGTCTATGTAGGCAAAGGGGGTGTCCGTGTAATACTTCCCATCTCAAGTGAACAGTGAAATACCCTGCTCAAACAGCCCCCAGGGACAATGATCGGGGAAATTGACAGTTCCTTCTCACGGCTGAGTCTTACCATGCCTAAGGTTTGCTTCGCGTCGGAGATGCAGGAAGTTCGAACCAAGCTGGGTTCTAGCACCCACAGAACACGGCACGGGTTTGGATTTGCTTCTGCTTTGGTAGTCACGAGGCCAAATGAGACGCCGTGGTTGGAGCACAGTATGAGAAGGAAAGGCGAGAGTCGGAGAGCTAGCCGTGGAGATGACGTGAAGGAGTAGAGCTAAGCTGGTTGGATTCTGTACATGTAGGGGTTGAGAGTAGGAGGATGGTAGGCAAGCATAAGTCGGGAATTTGGAAGGCGTTACTGGCGAGAGAAGGTGGTAGACTTGGGACTGTAGCTGTTTCGGTGAGCCACTGGATGCGGGGGAGTTCGAAAGGCTGCCTTGCGGACATCTCCTGGAGCCTTTATTCTTGGACAAGGGTGAGTCGGTAATTGACACCACACTCGCAGAATCTCGCGGGCCTTGGTTGTGAAAGCCAGAGCGGCTGCTGTTCGAGTATCTTGGATCTTCATTGAATATCTTCTTGGATCCTCAGACAGCGGAGCTTCAGCCTAGAGGAACTGGCTGTGGGTCAGAATGTGTTGTCAAGAACTTCTGGTCCGCTCCTCGAGGGTGTTCCTGTCGTAGGAAAATTGGAGGTAAAGGTATCCTCGTTAGATAGCTGGTGCCTTGACAACGGCGATAAGGTTTATCTATCACCGAAGGTGCAACCAGGTGGTAGGCCAAGCTGAATACATCGAGCAACGACAAGGGCAGCTCAAGCCGAAGTTGACGGAGCTATTCCAAGCTCCTACTTGCTGTGCCTCTTTCCTGCTCTATCACTTATTCTGCGCCCTCCATGCTTCCCTTGCTCCCCCAGCGAAGTTGCGTAATTTCGTAGGCGACATCCATTCATTCCGACATAACTTCTGAACCTAGAGACCGGTTCCCATTGTTCTTGAAGATCTAAGTACCTTAGAATGAGTTGAATAATTCCATTTACTCCAAACATTATGGGAAGCGTGGATGCGTACGAAGACAGAATGCGAAGAGTATCGGGACTTTGATGTTCCTGGGAAAAGTACGCCTTTCCAGGAGAGGAGATAGTTGAACTTTCAGACCTTGGCGGAGATCGTCAGGGTTCGGAAAAAAGGGGGTAGAACTAATGATTGCGACGCCTTGGCAGGGATCTCAGCTGAAAGTTTCGAAACGATTAGATATACCCCGAGCTCAGGATCGGAAACCGCCGTTACCGTTCGGGGAAGGATACAGGGCTGTGCTAGTAGGTCAATAGTTGTAGCGATGGTAGGGTTCAGCTCCGGATAGTATTCTTCCCACCCACAGTCACCCTTTGAAATTACTACGCGCGACTCTCCTTTGGTGTTCCTACTTACCTACTTACTTACGATGATACTACTCTATAGCAAACCTATCAACAGTTCAGGAATCTTACTTAATAACAAGAGAAGACTTACTGTCCTAGCTATTCCCGACGCTTACCTGCGTGTCCTTATCATTAGGCTCAGCCAAAAGGTGACCATCTGGAGCTAAATCCGCGAAGGGGCAAAGGGAATCCTATAGGGCGGTATAAGGGCGCAGCAGGTGGGGGGCCAGAAGAAGATCCTTACGCCTTCGGCTTGAGCTGCCCTTGCCCTCAGCCGTGCCTTAGCTTAGGCCAATCCCACACGAATCCACCCAATCGTTCCTTGTTTTTCTGCGTATGCAATGAGGGATCTCATAGCGTCCTGCTCTCACACGGATCGTTGCTCGTTATTTGGTTTTGCTCCGTACAAAGGATCAGAGTATGCTAAAAATCTGTGTAGAGATATCACCAGGTCTCATCACAGCTCGGGAGGCTGTTCTTGGTCAAATGAAGAGCCCGCTTCATGAGGAGGAAAAGGCAAGCCATTGTGGGCAGACGAGACCCGGCATCCCCGGATAGGGATGAGAAGGCAAGAGCGAGATCTGCCTCAAGACTGCCGATGAAATAAGCACCGAATATGTATTGGGAACGTGCAGATTTAAGTTGTCCACACCTTGATGTTGCGAAGGATGTAAGGGCATAGAGGTCTTGGTGTGCAAGCAGATTCTTGATCGTCAGAGTATGATATTTCTTGCAGTATATACCCTACGGACCGGCACTTGAGGTCCTTGTCGTGGTTGAGCGCCGATCCGATCCGAGTCAGCGATAGTGCCAAATGTTGAGAACATTTGTAAGGTCATAAACAACAAGCAAAGTGGTAACGGGGCGCTCTACGTGCAATGTTACTATTCTCCATCCCATGCCATCTGTACACTGACGGGCCATGGCCCCAAATGCAGAGTTACGCCCACGCGCTCAGTCTCCGCGAGCAGCCTTGCACACTGGTTCTTGTAGGCATCATCCGCTATTCTAGGACAATCGAGATAAATGTCCTTGAGTGCAGGCAATTGACAAGCCTTCTCAGCGGCAAATTCACGAAACATGACATCGAGAGCTGGTTGATGATGATCCGTTCCCGAGATTATTGCTAGCCGAGAGACTGAAGTGGGTATAAGGTCAACGATGGAAGGCTCAGAATCCTCCAATGCATGATCCATTGACACATTGGTCACGGATTCGTCTGGCGTAGCAATCTGGTATACAGCCGCAGTAATATTACATATCGCGATTTCGAGAGGGTATTCGAGCTTTTCTAAACAACGAAAGCCACGCATCGATGCCTTACCAGGCGTAATCGAGCCGCGTAGTTCTCGAATGGAGACAGAGAGCTCCACGAGATGACTCCCTACCTCACGCTCGATGGCAGTCACGAATTTACAGAGATCCCAGTCCTGGGGGCCGCCATGATTCTTTGTCGAGTGAGAGTACCTGAAAGTCCTAAGACGTGGAGTTTGTCTGAGGAAGTCAGCAATAGCAACCTCGTCAATACTACAGCACAGCAAATCCACTGCTTCTAAAGTCTCTCCGATGCTATGATCTGGAACCTTGGATAGGATGCCTTTGAGACTGTCACCCGAAGCTACGCAGCTATACACCATTTCGAAACGTTAGCGGGAGTCTTTCCTATCAGCTATAAACCGACTTAAGGCGAAATCGGATCCTTTGGACGGTGAAGGAGAGCAAAAGAGCCAGAAAATACTGCAAAGTACTTTTTACGAGCACCATTAGAGCATAACGACGTACCTTGGTCCAAAGAATGACCGCATGTGCGCTAGAGCCAGGAAAGGGCACGCCCAACTTAAATCAAATTCTTGCTCGGGTACTAAAGAGACAGAAGGACTGAATTTGGTGGTTTGGGCAAGGCTAGGCCTGTTGTAAGGGAGATGCGACTGCTTGGTCTGTACGTCGATTTGGAGCGTTAGCGTACTAGGAAGTGACGTATGAAAAAAGAGTAGAGCAAGAATTAGGGGTTTCTGAACGCCTGAGTAGCGGATTTAAGGCGGGTGGACAACCCAGAAACGTGGTCTTACCCCTTCAATAAAACGAGTAGACGTACTTAGACATCACTTTAGAGCTTTCGTAGAACTATTGATGGGCGAATAGAGCACCCAACTAGAAATAACGTAGTATTTGCAAACATCCAAAATGAAAATGCACGGCAACCGAATAGCGTTCTAACGCTCTCAGGTTTTCTTTGACAGAGCGAAAAGACGTACCTTGCGAACGACGACGTCAACAAGCTTGTGTGTTGCCTCGAGTGGCTTCCAACACTTTGGTAGCGTGAGCGTCTCGACATTGGGTAAGAGCGTCAAAAGAAAAGCAGCAGCATATTGTGAATAGCGAGAGGCTTCTAGGTCCTCGTCAATCATGGCATAGTATTCTTCCCAGTCGAGACCTGCTTCCGCTAGATCGGGAGAGTCGGCAAGCAATCTGACTACAGCTCCACCACATTCCGCGTCTGCGAGCATCCAACGGGACGAGACATAAGCAAACCTGTCGACCTAGGGTAGTTTTCGCAGTTAGCAATGCTCTCTCTGGAAGATAGCTGGATCTTTAAAAGCGTTTGTAACTCTCGACTGTGCATGTTCCCAGCTGGGTAACGCACCACGAGACTCATTATGGGAGCTAGAAACGCTAGGAAGAGTTACAATACTTATTAAAATTACTAACTTTGAAGTCGGCATGTTGGATGTAACGTGCCACAACAGGTTCGATGGCAATACGTGTTATTAGGTCAAACGCAGTTTTAATGATATAATCAGGTTCATGCAGCGTCTGATAGTAGGTAAAGTGTTGGAATTGCGAGCGGAGCTTGTTGTGGTGCTCGACGAAAGGGGTGCACAGTGCGAAAGTTTTCTTGCAGGTCAATGCCAGGCTCTCGAATCCCTCAGGCAAGACGTATGTGATAATATCATCAAGGAGCTCGGTGGGCAGACGAATGAGCGCCATGATAGTGCTTGAGTACTGTAGGTGACGCTGAGGGACGTTAAGGACGAAGATGTGGGTGCGGAATTGGGTTGACGTCATAGAATAAGGGAAGTCACCTGACCCAATAAAATGTTGGAAATAACCTAGCCCTTCTGCCAAGACAATAAGCGAGTGGCCACGTCTACAAAGTCTTGTTGTCTCGTTGTCTTATTCCTAGACACCTTTTCAGACATCTAGCATAGCCAAACCATCCATCATACCCCTGAGATGGTTTAACATAAAACCGGTGTGCGCAAGTAGACGCTGTCGTTCCGTCAGCGCTTACTAGTAGAATCTGATTCGATGACACTCAACTCACAGCCATGATCGAAGGATCGAACCATATGTGCCTAAAGTACAAATTGTTGGAGTTGTGTGGCGTGTAGCGCTTAGCTATGTGTGTGTGTGTGCTATCACGACTTTTCAGGTGGATCGTTGCTCCAATAGGTAGGCTGTAGGTGAGAATATAGTCCAAGTACAGGGGCAGGATTCAGAAGGGGTTGTTATCCTTGACGCACCTGACCAGATTACCTGTTATTAGCGGCAACACATTCAAGGTCAGCTCGTGGCAATGCAAGCGCCCCCTTGTTTTACGTGCCAAATCCACATGGATTTGTATCTAACTTCCGGCTCCACCTGTCGTTGACGCAGCCCTACGCCTGCTGACATCTACCATCAACAATGATTCTGATATCCGAGACCCTGTGCTCAAAAACCGTCTTACGAGTAACTTAGCTCATGATCTCACACTTCCATGCCTGGCTCCAACTCCCACCTATCCCGAGCACGGAATTTCGTGCAACGAAACATGTTGCCATAGCGGCCCCTGGCAGATTGAGCCCACGATCCTCCAGCCTTCACCTACACCATCCCCTGATTTTCTAGGATGAAACAGTGTGTCAGAACAAAGCCCAGCAACATGAGCTCATGAAATTACCTTCTGTTCCGCTGCTCTTGCTCATTCCTTACTCTAGCAGTGAATTCCTTGGAGGCTATGGCAACGTATCGTATAGCATAGTTGGACATACGTTTCAGAAGGCCGGATAAGTGCCTAGAGCATACAGACATCAGCTCATAGGCTCGAGACGCGTAAGATTACGGGAGAAACAGAGGAGAATGACGTCTTTCGTGGGATCGAACGATGAGCTGCTACACAGCATGGATCCCCCAAAAATCCACGATGGAGTGCCCCAGCCCCAATTCTTTTCACCGCCACGGAGTCTTAGGAAGGTTTCAAGCACTGGCCAGAGTAAGATCGATCATATGACCGAGCTAGAGCATCCTGTTACACTCCATGGCGATGCATCATAAGACGAACTTGAACATGCGTTTCAGAAGGCCCAATAATCACATACAGGGCACACAGTTCAGCTCGGCCTCGAGGCAAGTATTATTGTCGGAGCAACTTCCAGTGTTTCAGAAGGCCCAAGAATCACATACAGAGCACACATTTCAGCTTCGCCTTGAGGCAAGGAGCATAGTTGGAGTAACTTCCAGTGTTTCAGAAGGACCAACAAGCACATGTTGGGCACATGATTTCGCTCAGCCTCGAGGCACGTAGAGTTATCGGAGCAACTTTCAATGACGCATGGTCTTTTAAAAATATATAAACCGCGTGCTTGCCTTTTCTATACTTGCGAAGTCAATCAAGTCTGCCATACATTTCCCTTAGGCAACTTATCCATATAAATGAGAAACTTGCCTACTATGCATCCACTCCTGTACATGTCTATTCTGAGTACTGCTTCTGCAACCTTCTTACCGCTGCAGCCGCGTATCGCACCAGATGAATGCGAACAATGGGTCTCGGATCACATGTCGGAGGATAACGACCATGGACTCACAAGTGACGGAACTGCAGGTATCGGAGCTGAGTTTGAAAGTGTAGGCTTCCTTTGGGAAAGCAAGGGCTGCAGTACCGAAAATACGAATGCGGCAAAGAACAAGATCATCGATGGTCGCAATCACGACAATTGGCGGCTGACGGCAGACACCGGAGCTGGTCCGGGAAAGGTCCAGTCAGAGTACATTCTGGATGGCAAGAACATCAAAGTTGGGAGTTCAGGTGGTGATGCTGCGAAAGCAGGCGCAGCCATTGCGCAGGACCTTGTAAGTACTGGATCGACTCAACTCCCTGTACCGTATTACTAACAATATCAGACAGATTGGGTGCCGTGGGAGAAGCCAGGAAGGCTTACCGTTGATATTGAGGACAGCAAATGTAATCCTTGGACCATCGGAACCTCCAAAAAAACGAAAGTAGACAATTTACCGTGGTCGCCGCAGGTCACCACCCCAATGCCTCTCGAAGCGCTATACAGTCTTATGGAAGAACAACAAAGAGACCTGGTATCACCGGAGCGAAACATCCTCAACGGCGTTAATTTCGATCCGGGCACTCTTGTGGTCGTAGCAAAAAATTACTTCCAGTCCAATAAGAATAGCATGGATCAGAGCAAAGTTAGCGACGATGTGCTCGGCTTCTGCTCCTTAGTCTTATCTTATGCCAAAACTGCGACTAGAAAACTCAAACGGGATCAGAGCCCAAAGCTATTCCTAACCTTTATGCCTCGGACTGAGTTTAATACCATCTACAACATGGTCAAATCAAAGTTCAAGGGCGACCTATTCGACCTTTTCAATAATCTTGCATGCTATACGACAAAGGGTGGCAAGACTGAGTAAGTAGAGTGACTCCTCTTGCTCGCTTGACTGACAGCCCGCAGGATCGACACTAAGTTCTGCACTGGGCAGCCGTCAGACCCAAAACCTATCAAGACCACGTTCGGTGACTTATCGTACACTCTTCCCGACACGGATCCTGTAGTCACCGTCAACATCAAAGAATGGATTCAAGGTATTGGCAAACAAGATCCTTCTCCAGACCGGCTGACCACATTTGACGCAAAAATCGATAAATCCATTGGAGGCTATGGTACCCAAACAGAGAAAATGTGGAAATCAGCTCGCTCTGCGCCTTTATTCGAATTCCGAAACTTAGAATCTACTCTTCAAACATCGGGTATAGGGAAATTTATGGGAGATGTAGACTCAGCTATTCAGAAACTCCACACGGACTTCGCCAAGGCTCCCTCGAAGACGAAACGTGATGCGCCCCCCGGTTGTTTCCCGCCACCTGAGGACGCTGCATCGCCTACTACCCGAAGCAACACGCCCACGCCCAAGCCCTTGAATACCGTCGCCCCGGTAGTTCCTCCTTCCCAACCGTCCTGTGTCGCCGCCCCAAAGGGTCCTGTCAAAGACTCCCACGAAGCCGAGCTTAAAAAGGTGGCCACCTTCTTTTGCAACCAGAATGCTAAGAACACTGTCCCTGGCCCTGTCAATGACGCACACACGGTGATGGCTGGTACAAGAACTTACCCCCACGGGTCGATAGATCTCGCATTCGACTACACCGGAAACCACAACGACGACGACGTTTACGACATCAAAATCACTTCTGTAGACAAATGTGCCGCTAACGGAGGGTACAATCTTGCCGAGCCTGTGCCAAAATTCAAGTGCTATGATATTCTGTATAACGCCTGGAAGAACTGTGAGTCTTCGCTCCCAATGACCTCCCGCTTTCCGCTAATGAGATCCAGGTAACAATAAAGGACGTGGTGGAGACATCACGGCTGGCTGCTTGGTCTATAGTATTCACACCAAATACTAGACTTTTTGCGAGGAAACACCATTCAACTCCGGTGAGCTGGTCTGCCGATAGGAGGAAATCGATCGTTGTGAACAACATGGAGGGAGCAAATTGGAGTTACGAGCACAGTACGGAGTACGGAGTATGTTCAATCACAGGTTTCGCGGCTGCTTTCTGTCGAATGCTTCCTCTCATTTAGTACTTCGCGTTTTGCATCACGACTTCATTGGAGAGCTGGTCCGCTGATAGGGGGAAATCGATCGTTGACTGTACAACATGGAGGGAGCAAATTGGAGTAACGAGCAAAGTATGGAGTACGGAGTATATTCAATCGCAAATTTCGCGGCTGGTTTCTGTCGAATGCTTCCTCTCATTTAGTACTTCGCGTTTTGCATCGAGTTTCCATTGGAATTTGTCTTTCGTTACCACCCCTTAGCTTGATATTATGGAATTACTTTGCCAACGATGCCGTGCCTCCGCTTGCTTGACATTATCTGATTATATACTAGAACTTTAATTAGAATCAGTCAAGGTTTACATAGAGTTGATTCTAATACCTAGTACCTTTCTTAGGTGGAAATGGACTATACTATCTTATGTAATTTAATCGATATAATATTTACACTTTCTACTCGATTATTATATTGCTAAGATAGTATTAGAAAAAGAATTTCCACGTCTCCTGCAGGATCACTTGTTGAAAGGACACTATGATCCTATACTAGACATTGAGACACTATCAAGGGCTATGTAATCCCATATAGGAGTAGTACAGTAGTATCAGTAGGCTGATTCGCGAGCCAAGAGGATAGCTTTTATCATCCACCAAAACAATACTCATGATTCAAGAGTGACGACACCGCCGAGAAGTGTACGTATCTGACCACCTATGCTTAGATATTGCCTCGCTAGCTTAGAAGGTTTGATCGATCCGATGTCAACGGTGGGAAGATGAAGGCTTTGGTATAGGTTCAGGTATCGTTACGACGGCTTGAGGTGTGAACGCGTTCCGCGCAAAATCCTGGAGAAAAGCTGATGTCAGAGGGTTTGAGCGAGGGAAAGGGTAGTGGTGTGCTCGCGCTGAGATTCTACTTGCCAGGGGCTCAAGGAATCGGTTGAGCCGCTGATACGGATAGATTCTTCACAATCACAGCTTAGTGAGCTTCCTCGTAAAACCGAGTCCAGGAACAATGCGGCTGATTTGATGGCTAATGGCTACCATCTCCAGCTTCTCGTCCAATACTATCATCTCTGCATCTAAACGTCCATTTCGGATTTGCTTAACCTGTGCTCTCAGGAAGAGCCATTCGACGCCCTCTGGAGGAAGCACTTTCTTCATCTCAAACCCCACAGATAATGTGACATATCTGAAGGGTGGTGCATCCGGGTTTGTCCCAACAGTGCCATCAGAAGCAGATGTTGCGTCCACTAGCCTTTGGGTGGTGAAAGGACTGTCTGAACGATAGTTTTCGAGCACCTCGGCCCAGTGGTCGATGATAGAGCCCAACATCTCTTCGGTGAAAGAGTCAGTTGAAACAATGGGTGTAAGCCACAAATCTATAATACTGGGATGCTGGGCTCCATTGACGGGTGAGAACCATCGTATGTGTGTTGCTGCTTTAAGATAGCTTTGGGGGGACCACGGGAATGTCCAGCTTAGCCACTGTGGATCGACGTTCTCCTTAAGTCTGCTCAAATCTACCACCGGAACGGAAGGAGTAAGCGTGAAGTCGGTTGGAAGAGAGAGACCTTTTTCAGACTCTATGTTCATATTTCTATCAACGAGCGTTAGGCCAGTCCTTCCCGACAATGTGGTCATACTCACGATGCGTGTCCAACTACTCGAGTTTCGCGGTCTTGACTTAGAGCCACATGGACTGTGGAGATCTTGTTGCCCAATTTCACGTGTTTGATAGTCACCTGGACTTGCCCAGCCGTGACCGAGCGAAGGAACATCAGGTGCAGGTCGAATGTATGGGGTTACCTGTAGCTCCAGAGAGTTGAGGTAAAGTGTTGTTTTATAGCAGACAGAATCTGTGACACCAGAAAACCGCCATGAGCGGCTGCATAGTTCTTAGCTCATCGTGTGTCGTTCATACTCGATTGCCCACTCACTGTAGCCATAACAATGATCCAAAGGCACAGTAGCATCATAGGTATTCGCACTGCTAGGCTTTGTTTCAATTGCTGCTTTCAGCGAAAGTCTTTCCGTATTGGTGCCACTCATCACGAATGTTGACTTTTGGTAGACACTGTTATACGGAAATGTTCTTGCCGTAATTACTAGCCAGAACAGATGGCCTTGGTTACCAGGATCAGGCTTGGGGTGGCAATCGAGCAAGAGGCGCGAACCAAGATACAGGATTTTGTGGAACGGTTGATTTGAGAGGTAGTAGTAAAAGTAGAACTATGAGTTGGGGGTAAAATACCAAGCAATTTACGGAGAAGATATTTTATAGCCTTGATGTAACGTCTATTAAGTATTCATAAGTTATAGATACGACCGCTAGCCTCAAATCACTCTTACCGCAATGAATAGCGCCTTTCCCCACGCGCGGAACGGTACACCCGGCACGTGCCGGAAGTCACTAGCGTTACCCCGCCTAGCGTGACAACGATTCTACTCGTGCTGACTACAAGTAAGTCCTTACGCTAAATTTTAGCGTCTTAGCAGCGGGTTTTCTATATTTATCTATTAATAAATAAATACCTACTAGTAGTCTTATTATTATTAGTACCCTACTATAGCCTCTTATAGTAAAGAAATATTATATACGCTACGGGTAGTAATAGTAATATTAAGGCTACTATATAATAAAGGATTTCAGGAAATCTCGCGTAAGATAGGGGTACTAGCTAATATTATAATAAGAATAATACGGAGAGCTATTAATAGGGCGGGATATAAAGACTTTAAAAAAGTCCTAGTATATCTAGGAGATATAAATTACTCTAGGGCTCCTATATAAGTAGAAGACTAATTAGACCTATTAAAAACTATTTACTAGGCTATTCTAAAGTACTTATAACTAGGCTATATTAAGGTTATCTTAGATTAAGAAAATATTAATATCCCTAGAGTAAATAAAAGGCGGAAAAAAGACCTTAAAATAGATAGGTATACTAGAAGATAGCTATTAAGACCTAGGATACTCTTAATAAGGATAGCCTTATAATATACTTATATTAATAATAATAATAGCTATATTATTAAGAGAATTAAGTAGAAAATTAAATTAAAGAAGCCCTATTTAACTTATTATAAAGAATATAAGAGAGATAATCTATATATTTAAATACTTAGTAAGTTAGAAAAGGGGTCTATCTTTATTATCTTAAATAAATACTATTATAAAATATAAGGAGGGGATTAGAAATAATAATATATATATATTAAAGAGGGGATTATAAGTAAAAAGGTTATTATAATTAATACTCTAGTATAGTTTACTTAGATATACTAGGCTTACTATTTAATAGAGCCTAATATAAGGCCCTAGTATTACTAGCTAGTATGTATAATAGTTAAAAGATATAAAATAGAGGTAGATATTATTATAAAAAATTAGGTAGTAGAAGAAAAGGTAGCTAAATAATATTATCTTTCTAAAATACTTAGAACTATAGAATATATACTATTTAAGGTAAGATTAATCCTCTCTTTTTATAAGGAATTTTTAATAAATTAAAGGATAAGGATCAATAAATCTATAATTTTAATATTATATATAAAGTAGGAGGAGAAAAAAGGGGTTAGAAATATCCTAGGAAAATCTATTAAGTCTATAAGTATATACCCCTTATTATATTAAAAGGCTAGGGTATTAATAGTAAATAGTATAAGGAGTATATCCTATTAACTTACTTATATATATATATAAAAGATATTATAATGAGAAATCCTAAAAAGAATATTTAGATTATTAAGAATAATACTCCTATATATATTAAGGTAGTAAAACTTTATTAGAATAAAAGGGAATAATATAGTATTTTAAAAGTAGAATAGACTCCTAAGTTACCTAATCTTTATTAGATTAAGTTATTATAGGATCCTCTTAAGGATACTTTATAACCCTATTAATATTAGATAAAAGGGGTAAGTAAAAAGGTAAAAAATAAGGCTAGGGAATATCTTAAGTAGGAGTAGAATTCTCTTAAGAATAGGTAGTAAAATAAGTAGATTATAACCTATTAGCTAGGTAAACTAAGGCTTTACTATATATAAAAGGGTAGTAGTAAATTTAAAGGATAGAGATATCTCTCTAAGTATAAGTATTATAGTCTTTTTATTTCAAATCCTTTATACTTATAATTCGCCCTTATATAGTAATATTATACCTATCTTCTAGCCTCCGCTCTAGTTAATCCTTAATAGTACTACGTTATACCTAACCTAGGAAGGTAGTATTATCTTATAAGGTAATACTAGTAATAGGAGTAGTATTACTTAAGTAGAGGGTAAAGATAATAATATTACTAATATAAGAGCGTCTATAATCTTAAAGGAAGTTATTTAGTATATCTAATTAGTTAGCTAAATAATAGAAGAAGAGGAATAAGTAGTTATATAAATATAACCTATTATAGTAGCTATAATAATAGGAAAAAGGAGGTAGTTATATAGAGAGGATATACTAAGATAGGCTAAATCTTAGTAAGTTAATTAGTAGCTTCTCCTAGAGCTATTAAGTAAGAGGACTTACTTATAATTAGTATAAGTATTTATATTTAAATATATAGTTAGATAAGACTAACCGTCGAGTCGGATTTAAGTACTAAGAATTAGTATTAACTAAATACTTAGTACTAGCTCTAGATATTAACCTAAATACTTAGTATATTAGTAAACTAAGTACACGTATAGAAAATCCGAAGCTGGAAAATCCGCTAAAAGCGTATTTTCCAGGTAAAATACTAGAAATAAATAGGAAAATTATAGGTTTTTTTTATTTTAACTTAAATGTCCTAAATATAGAAAATCTAGATCTAAGGCCTTAAATCCGTGATTTTCCTCTAGCGCCGGGAAGAAATAGGAGGCTTACTAGAGCTACAGTAGTAGACTAACCGCGAGGAATCGAATTTAGAATCGAATTCATAAAGTTATATAACGCTAAACCTATATAAGGTATAAGCTAGTTATAAGTAGTTTAGTAATTCGCGTTATTACTAAAAATTACTCCTAAGTACTAGGTAAAAGTTAGATTAACTAATTACCTTAATAAATTACTTTAATATATAGCGAGATAAGTCTTAATATTAGGATAAAGTATTAGGGGAGAAGTTATAAGGGGTAGTAGTAATAGAGGTAGTAGACTAGGGAGTAGATAAGAGATACTTATATAAGGGCTAGGTAGCCTAATAGGGGGGAAGGAACTTAAAGATAAGAGAATATATATTAAGAGGATATTAGTAAAGGCCTTAGAAGCTATTATAATTATATAAGACGCGTTAAAGGGCGGAATAATATATAAGATAGGAAGGATAATAGGGGTAGAGCTTAAATATATAAAGGACTTAATTATAAAGGTAGACTAATAACTTAAAGAAATATATAAGTTTAAATAAGTAATAAAGGAGTAATCCTAGGGGGGTAAGATATAAGGGGGTAGAAGGAGTTAGGCGTAGATAATTAATTAAAGCCTAATAAGTATAAGAATAGGTAATATAAGCCTTAAAGAGATATTTATTATAAAACTAATAAGTAATATTATAAGGAAAGGATCTAGGATAATAAATAATAAAAAGGCTAGGACCTTAATAATTTAAATTAATAATAAAATAAAGAGAGAAGTAATAAGAGTACTTATTAAAAAATAACTAATTAAAAGTTTTAAGATAATTATATTCTTAAGGATATAAAAGATTATAATAATAAAGTACTTTATTAGAGGTAACTTAATACTATTTATAATAGAGATAGAGGTAAGAGAGGAGCTAAAGGAGAATAATAACTAGGTAAAAAAGGTATATAAGTTAGTAAGGGTATTAAAATAGACCTTTTTAATTATAATATATAAGATATTAGAGAAGGTAGTAGATATATTAAGATAAAAGGAGGTTAAAGAAGTAATTATCTAATAGAATAAAAAGAACCTCCTAGGGTTAAAGATTATAAGGGTAGCCTAATTATAAGTAGTTATATAAGAGAGGAGAGAAGGAGAGGTAATAAAGGAGAGAGCCTTATTATTATTAAAGCTCCTTATATTAAAGATAATAAATAAAGTAATTAAAAAGGGCGTAATAAAGGGATATAACCTCTTAAAGTATAAGAGGTAGGAGAGGAATAAGGTTATAATATAATACTTTAACTACTAATAGTATAAATATATAATAGGATATTATAAGAGCCTAATATAATATAAAATCTACGCTGGCAGGTATAACTTAAGGGAGTATAAAGTAAAAAAAGGGGAAGTTAAGAGGTATAATAATTATTAAAAAAATAGTTATATAACTTAAGAATAAAGATATATAATTAAGGTAAGGGAACTTAATAAACTCTATTAAAAGATAGTTAAAAATAAGAAAAAAATATATAAGAGCTTTATAAAGGGAAGTAAATAATAAGGTACTTAAAATTAATTTTAAAGGGAGTAGATAATAGTAGTAGTAAAGAAGAAGAGAAAGCTTATATTAAAGTTTAAAGACTTTAATAAAGTTATAATATAAATAAGTCCTTAAAGAGATATAAAAGAAAGGGGAATAATATTATAAAATAGGCTAAAAAGGCTAATTACTCTCTAAATTAAAGAGATAAGTTAATAGATATTAAAGGATATATTAGTCTAAAGGACTTTAGTTATAAAAGAGGTAGAGGTTATAAGGGATATCTAATAAAGATCTTTATAAGGGTATAAAAAGTAATAAAATTATTATAATATAATATATAAAAGGTGTAGATTATAATAATAATAATACTATTAAAAAATAAAGAGATATAATAAATAAAGAGATATAATAAATAAATATCCTAGCTATCTAGAAGCTATTTTATATAAAGAGGACGGGTTTAATATATAACTTAAATAGGGGAGTATTCTACCTAATATACAAAGTAGGAAGGGATATAAGGATATATTTCTTTATAAATAAATATTAAAATATTAATAAAGAAGGAGCTAAATTTCTATTAAAGGACTTATACTTTATAGAGATATAAGTTATAAGGAGGGAAGGAGGAGTATTAATATATCTTTAAATATATAATATATATAACCTTAGCTTAAAGTTTAAGACCTTAATAAATAGCCCCTTTATACTATTAAGAATAAGGGAGTAGCTAAGTTAACTTAGAAAATATATATTAATAGGGGATTTTAACCTCTACTACTTAAATTAAAATAATAGGGGTAGATATATATATTATAAAGTTATAAATATATTAATAAATATTATAAAAGAGAAGGAGATAAAGCTTACCTTATTAAAGGATATAATAATTTAGAGGATAAAGAAGATAAAAAGTATTATTAATTTAATATTTAAAATAAGGGCTATTAAGTATATATTATTAAAATATTAAGTTAGATTAAACCTCTATTATAAGTTTAATTATATTTTAATATATATTAAAGTTAGCTTTAAAGTAGAAGTAGTAGTCTTATACTTATAAAGGGTATAAAAGATAATAGACTTAAAAGAAATAGAGAGGTAAATAAGCGCCCTCTAATATTTATTATTAAAGGGGGAGTTAATAACTAGGGAATAGATAAATAGCTACTTAATTAAAATACTTTATAACTTAATAAAAATTATAGAAGAGATACTATTATAAGTAAAACCCTCTTTAAGAGTAAAATCTTTTTAAAACTTTAATTATATAAAGGTTATAAAGGTAGTATTAAAGCTTAGGATAAAGTATAATTATAAAAGAAGCTAGGGGAGTTTAAAGGTATAATAGGAGGCTTAAAAGATTAAAGAAAGAGTATTAAAAAAAGTAAAAGTACTTTACTTTAAAGAGAGGGTATATAAGGTATTTTAATTACCTAATAAACTCTAGAAACTAGTTAAATAGGATTAAAAGAGAAGTATACTACCTTAAGAACTCTTAAAGTTCCCTACCTATAAAAAGGGTAGAGAAAGCTTTAAGGTAGTACTATTTTAGAAGAAGTTAGGGGTCTTTTAAAGGACTTTCTTCCCTCTACCCTTAAGGGTAGATCTAGGTAATATCTAGGGGTTTTAATATAAAGCCCCCTTAATAATAAATATAAAAGTTATTAAGGAGGAAGTTTATAAGGTAATTAATAGGCTAAAATAGAATAAAGTATTAAAATTAGATAAGATCTTAAATAGATTTTTAAGAATTATAGAGAAGGAGTTATTACCTAGTTTTATATACTTATTCTAAGCTTACTTAAGGTGTTACGATATAGTCTCTATAGAGAGCTATTAAGAAATAATCCTTAGTAATATACTTAGCTATTATTATACTTTCTAGATAGCTAGATATCTTTTAATAATTTAACTTATTAGCTATATTACCTAATAATTAGTAGTAATACCTATTATTACTATCTAATACTACCCCCTATTAGATAGTACTATTAGATTAGGTACTAGCCTACTATAACAGAGAGCCTCTAGTAAAGTACTAGCCGAATTTCCTAGTACTAGTCCTTCCCCTATATAGCCCGTTATAGCCTTTATTAAGGTACTTACCTATAATAATAAGGCCCTTAATACCGCACGCGTTAAGCTATATAATTATCTAAAGCCTTCTATAGCTATTAGTTACCTCGTTGTTACTAAGATATTCCTAATAATAGAATTCGCTAAGATATCTAGAGAAGGTAGGTATAATTATATACTACTTTCCCCGCCTTATTATTCTTACTAAGTTTTTATAACTCTACCTCTTAAGAGTATTATTCTATCTTTTTAACTACCTTATTAACTCTATATTTATTGCCTACGTCTTATAAATAGTTCTACGCCTTATAAATAAATAACCCTTCTTAAGCTAGCTTTTATAAGTAGGGAGATAATTATACTTACTTTTTAGTTATCTAATTTTATTACCTCTAGCTATATTTATATTAACCTTCTAAATAACCTTAATTATTAAATTATTTCTTTAATTATTAAAGGAAATCTTAGGCCTCCTTAGCCTAGCGGTCTTACTTAGGGCTGTTATTACTTAAGATCCGCCTCTCTTAAGGTAGTTAGCCTTAGTAAAGAAGTAGGTATTAAGGACCTTTATCTAACTAATTAGATAGTAGATAAACCCTTACTTTATATTATAATTAAGAAATTCAAGTATAACTAATAGATTTAGGCGGCTCGCTATTATTTACTAGAGCTAATATTAGCTAGGAAAAATCCTTCTTTATTAAGATTAAATCTAGTATTACCTTCTTTATCTATTTAACTATTATCTTTATCTAGGACTACCCTAATAATAATAACTAGGGCTATATTAGCTAAGGAAGCTATTTATAACTAACTAATTAGCCCTAAAAACGTAATAGTAGAATAAAATATAGAGGTAATTATTAAACGTATTATAGTAAGTTATATAAGGTATAATCTACTACCGCCTAGATCCCTAAGTACTCTAGAACCCCTAGGACCGCCTAGGTAAGACGGCGTTAATAGTATTAAGAATAATAGTAGCCTCGCTTCACTTAAAACTAAAGATATTAGTTACTTTTTCCTAGATATAGAAGGAGAAGGGGTAATTATTTATTAAGGACGTTATACTTTCTATTAAGATATCTATAAGTTTATGAATAGGTTATAAGATCTTATAGCCTCTAAGGATAAAAATAAGGTCCTTAATATATTACCTATATATCTACGTAGTAAGGTATATAAGTAATATTCTATAAAGCTTATAACTCTAGAAAAGGATCTCTTCTAGACTACCTTATTAAAGTCCTAGATTAATAGCTTAATAAAATACTTTAAAGAAAGGTAATCTATTACTATCTTTAAATTATAAACGGAGAAGTATATATAAGAAGACGCGAGGTAAGGTAAATTACCTAGGGTCTTTATATAAAGCCTCTTATAATATATAAGGGCTACTAATTTTAAAGATATTCCTAACTAATTATTTATTATATAGAATAACCTTACTTTAGAATACTAATAATCTATTAATAAGTTAATAGAAATTATAACTCTTAGTAAGTTCCTTAAAGCTTTAGATAGTAAGGTAGATATATAATATTAACTAGCTCTTAAGGAGTATTCTTAGAAGTAGTATTAAGCCAATAGAAAGTTAGTAGTAAAGATAGGTTAATACTAGAATAGTAATTATTAGGGTAGTTTTTTTAGGCTACTATTTCCTTCTTACTATTAGCTATTTTAGCCGCCCTTTTTCTAAGGGTATTTAGTATATAGTAATTATAGTAATACTAATACTAATAGACTAGCCTATTAGCCTAATCCTTATAATTAAACCCCATAGTAAAGTTAGCCTTTACTAGTACCTTAGTAACCTCTATAAATTACTTTAGGAAATATACCTAATATATTAGGTTTAACCTTAATATTACCCTAATATAATCCTCGCTCTTAAGGCGGGTATAGAAGAGGTTTAAGTTATCTTATAAGATATTAACCTTATCTTATAAGGTATTAACCTCGCTATCCGCTATAAGTTATAGCCTATTAGGCTATTAAGGAAGCCTCTTATATATCCCCTAATACGGAGTCTTCTAATACCTCTCTAGAAGACGTCGTAGTACTTAAAAGGACCTTAGAGAATAACAACTACTACCCTAATAAAGACCTTAATTACTATTAACCTTAGTAGAATAATAAGGTAGAGTAGTACTTCGGCGCTACCTCTATTATATCTCCTAGGTATTAATATTATTATTACTACTAGTTATTTATCTTAAAGAACTAGTTATATTAATACCTTAGGAGCTCTAGAAAAGGTCGACGCGTATTTATATTAAGGTATCTAGGTTTTTTAGAAACTTCTATTTTACTAGACTCCTAAAATCTAGGAGACGCTAATTATACCTCCGCCCCTATAGAATTAGAAAATATTATTAGGTCTTCTACTAACTTATCTAAAGAAGTAGGTATAAGGTATACGTTTCGCGGATACTACTATATAATAGCTAAGGTAAGGCTATTACCTAGTAGAAAGGTAGACTTAATATACCTTAATATAAGATATAATATTAGCTTAGGTAATTAAGCTTACTTAAATACTTCTATTCCTAACTTATAAATCCAGATAATAGCTAGCCTAATAATAGTCTAAGGTATTAAATTAATAAGGTATATAACTTCCAAATATACTATTTTACCTCTCTATCTACCTAGGAAGAATAATAGGAGAAATATAGTTATAATAATATCTCCCTATAAAATTTATATTATAGACGACCTTAAGATAAATATACTTATTAAGATAGATATTATAGTACCTAAGAAGATTAATATCTTAGCCTCTTAATTAAGGGCCTTAATAGGGAGCTATAATATATATATTTCTCTAGAAATAAAGGCTTATAGAAGGGTAGTTATATACCTAGTTTATATTAAGTAAACTATTATTATACCTCCTAATTCTTAAATATAAATCCTAGTCTATTATACCTTATTACTAGACTATAATTATTTCTTTAAATCTAATAATTACTAGGAATTATCTCTCTACGCCTATTTAGTTAACGCGTCGCTATTAGTAATATTAGTAAAGAATAAGGGAGATAAGGTAATTATAGTACCTTATAATTATTATCTAGGAATAGTCTAGGAATTAGTATTTAACGGGTGTTTTTATATAATATTAGGAATAGAAGATATAGTAGAACTAGTAACGCGTTAGCCGAAAAATAAATACTATAATAGCTAGCTTTAGAAGGTATTTAATAAGGTAATTACTACCTTTATAATAGCTATATTAGCGACTTCTATTTATCCTCTACTTATACTATCCTTAATCCTACCGGTAATACCTTACGCGGTAATACCTTATATAGTAATACCTTATACTATAAAAGGCTTTACGCCTACTAATATTACTATAACGCCCTCTACTAAAGACTTTATTATACCTAATAGGGCTACTATTTATAATAGATACTAGCTAATATATAATATTATTAACGACTTCCTAAAACTCTAGGAAGAAGGAGGATTTACCGACGTCTTATAAAAAGAATAGATAAAAATCCTACTAAAGTCTAACTAGGAATAGAAGATCCCTAAAACTACTAGGGTCTACTCCCTTAGTACTAAGTTAAAGAAGGTCTTTAATAATACCTTTAATAAGCTTTATAACTAGGATAGACTCTACTAGATTATTAAGTTAACGCCTTTTAATTTCCTAGTATTTATTATCTAGAAGATAATACCTAATAGAAAATATAAAGGATATATAGTTATTAATATCTATAACTTAAATACTATTACTTACTTAGATATCTATGCCTTACCTTTATAATTAGAAATAATAGCTACTATAAAAGACTATAAATATATTAGTATTATTAACGCCGCTAGCTTCTTCTACTATTAGTATGTATATCCTAATAACTATTATAAGCCTACTATTATTAGCTATTAAGGCTAGGAATTATTTAATACTACTATTATAGGTTTTAAGAATTCTCCGGCTTATATCTAGTAGTAAATTAACTGTCTCCTTTATACCTATTAAAAGTTTACTAAGGTATATATTAATAATATTATTATTTATTTATAAAATTTATAGGAGTATATATACTATTTATAATAAGTATTTACTACGCTATAAAAGTATAGAATATTAGTAAATCCTATTAAAGCCTTCCTTAGATACCCCTTAGTATAGTTACTAGGGTAAAAGGTTAACTCCTTTAGACTATTTATAGTAGAAGATAAGCTTTTAGCTATATTAAGGCTCTTATTCCTAGTATTACTCTTATAGCTAGAAACCTACCTTAGTATAACTAGGTAGCTACGTAGGTATATCGCCTATTATATAGTAATCGCTAAGCTATTATAAGATAGAAAAACGCTTATACTTATATTAGTACTTAAAGTAGGAAATAAATAGAAGAATTTTACCTAATAGAAGCTTATAGTAGACCCCTCTAAGTTAGAATTAGTATCTTTTAAGGTATTATAGAAGGCTTTATTATCTCCTATATTTTTATCTTACTTTAATAATAAAATTATCCTATTTATAGATCTTAATACTAGTAAGGTTTTTAGTTTTAGTATAATAGTCTATTATATTAATAGCGCTATTAAAGACAGCGAATATTATAGTTATACCTAGCTTAGGCTTATATTATTTCTTAGTTATTTATTAAAGGACGCGGAGACGAGGTACTAGCCTATTAAATTAGAATTAGCGGGGATTATCTAGGTTCTAGGTAAGGTCTACTATATAGTAGAATTAGTACTATAGACTATAGTATATATAGATTATAGTACGGCGCTTAAAATTATAAAGTAAACCTTAATATTAACTTTATTAATAGCTAAGTTAAACCTACGCCTTATATATACCTCTAAATATATATAATACTTTAATAATCTAGAATTTCGCTATAAGCCTAAGAAATAGTATATTATTCCTAATACCTTATCTAGACTTTATAATACTACCGCCGTAAAAGCGGTTATAAATAAAGAGGGTAAACTTAATATATTATAAGGCTATACTTATACTACTACTAGTCTTATTAAGATTAGCCTAATTCTCTATTAATAACTTATTAACGGCTATAAGGTAGACTTATTATAGTATAAGGTAAAGAAGGTCCTTAATAATAATAACTACCTTAAGGTAGAAGACTATATAAAGCTTTTATTCTACTAAGCTATGAATAGATTTATCTAGAAGCTTAATATAAAGGGACCTAACGACCTAACTACTTATATATTCTAGGACTAGCTATTAAGACGTTTCTTAAGATCGCGTATTTAGAATATATAGGGTTTACTAAATACTATAAAGTCTTATCTAGGTAATAGTATATTAAGGGCCTTATTAAGAAGCTTTAAGAGTTTCAAAGTTACTATTTATAATATTAGTTATATTAGACTCCGCGTTATCTACCTTATAGTTCCTTATAACTTATTCTATTACCTCTAGTACCTTTTTATACCCTAATAATTAACTTTATTCTAGCCCTACTAATATTAAATAAAGGTTATAATATTATTTTAACTATTATAGATAAATTTTCTTGGAAAATTACCCTAATCCCTAGGGAGGTAACCTTTATAGTTATAGACTAAGCTAACCGGTTACTAATAAAACTACGTAAGATTAACTAGGGTCTACTTAAGTAAATTATATTAGATAGGGATTATAAATTCTTAAGCGAGTTATAAAATACTTTATTTAATAAGCTAGGAGTAAAACTATTATATTTTATAGCTTACTACCCCTAAACTAATAGGTCTAGTAAATATACTAATTAGATAGTAGAAATTACCTTATACTTCTAGATAAGTACCCTAGAGAATATAGCCGTATAACCTATTATAATCCTAGCTATCTAGTTAAGTTATAATAACTTACTATCTACCCCTAGTAGTTAATTACTAAACGACGTAGCCTAGAAATTTTTACTAAATTAGCCCTAGACCTTAGTATATATAATAAAGAGGTTATACTTAAAGGCGTTACCCGCCTCTAGGTATCTAATACTATTACCTTTACCTAAATATATTCTAAATTTTATTATAATCGTCGTTATTAGCTGTAATTCTTCCGTATATAAGACTCTATTAAATTATATCTCTACCGCGGGTACTCTATCCTCTTAGTTATAAGTAGAAAATATAGATAATAGTTTATTAGTCCCTTTAAGGTCCTTAAATAAGTCGGCCGCCTAGCCTACTAAATAGTAATTCCTATATACTAGCGGATTTATAATATCTTTATAGTAGCTTAGCTAGAGCTATACCTAAGTAATAACCTATTTACCTAGTTATTATAATAGTTCCGTGTTATTAGCTCGCCTACGGTATATTATATTAGGTTATATTATTATTAATTCTTATAGACTAAGATATATATATTAGGGCTAATATAAGTAGTTAGAGCTATTAGCTACTCCTTCTATTTATAGTCCCTTATACCTTATAGCCCCTATAAGGCCTAATACCCTACTATTAGCCTCTAAGTCCCCTATTAATATCCTATTCTAAGTCCTAATCTTTAGGCCCTAAGTCCTCTAGCTTTATAGGAGCGGGTTATTCTTTAATAAATTATATAAGTAGATTAGCCGTAGTATAACCTAATTTAATATATTATAGGAGTATATCTAAGGTATTATAATAAGGCTAGACTAACCGCGTCAGGTCGGTACTTTAAACTTAAGTCAGGTTCCCGACTCGACTCTTAGCGACTTAATACTAAATTTCTGGCCTAAGTATTCGGGTCGGTACTAATAGTTAGTACCGAGTATTCGAGTTAATACTAAGGGGTGGTACCGAGTATTAGTACCGAAATATTGACCCGACTCGCTAAGATATTAGTTCCACCATATTATTTTACTAAGACTATTATATTAGGAATATTTTTTATTTTTATTTTTATTTCGTATTATATATATAACTTACTAATAGACTACTAAGCATTATTATTACTACTAACTAGGTAATTCTTAATAGTAAATAAGGTAATATAAAAAGGTAATAGCTAATTAGCTATTCCTATAGAAATAATAACTATAATATTACTAATATTTTCTATTTATAGTAGTATTCCTCGCTATATATAGGATTTACTACTATATTACTAGTTATTATTATTATTATTACCTAGGTAATACCCCTAAGTAATAAGGTAATATAAAAAGGTAATGCATATACCTAGGGAATTAAGGGGAGTATTAAACTTCTAATTAAAAAAAATTCTATTTTTAGTATAGGGGTAATTCTAGAAAATTTTTGGTGTCCCTTACTATTTTATTAGGGGCTTAGCGTCTTGGCGATACCTTAGCGAGTCGGGTCGGTCTAACCCGACTCGCTAAGGTACCGAGGGCTTTTCGGGTTAGTACCGGAAACCGGTACCGAGTATTCAGGTCGGTACCGGGAGGTAGTACCGAGTATTCGGGTCGGTACCAATCTATAGTACTAAAACCCGACTCAATGGTTAGTCTAAATAAGGCGGGCCTTTATAGTTTATAATATATTAATATCTAGATAATAGATTATAATAGGAGTAGTTAGCTATCTAGCCTTATTACAGATTTATTTTACTTTAGCTTATAAGGTCTTTAAGATCTTATTACCCTAATAAAGTATTTAATTTATCCTAGGGGTAATATTACTCTTAGCTATATTAAAGGCTTTCTTATCCTTTATAATAATATCCCTAATTAAGGGTATAATATCTTTAATAGCTTTCCTAGTAAGTACTATTATATCTACTTAAATAAGTAGGGTACTATCTAGGCGCTCCGTAATAGTAACTATATAAATATATTACCTAATTAGATTAGTAAAGGCCCCTTAAAGATTCCTAGTACTAGGTATTAGGGGAGGCGTAGCCTCTATTTCTATTATATCGCGGCTATAAGGTTAGGTAGGACCGGCGGTACTACTTATATAAATCTCCCTAGACTTACTAGCCCTTATATCTAATAACTAGCGAGGTACGTAGGTAAATTTATCTAGGAGGTTAGAGAAAAGTTTTAAGTTTAAGGGTACTAATAGAGGTACTTATAATTAATATAAGATAGGTATACTAGTACTCTATAAAGGCCTAGGAGAGGACTTAGGCTTATAAGAGTTAACTCTAGTAGTTAATTCCTTAGCCTAGGCTTTAATAGCCTTTAAGTTTAGTTATTATAAGGTAGTAGTATAATATATTTTTAGGTTATAGTCTTCCTAATTATAAAGAATATATATATAATATTTATCTTTATTAATTTAGCTAAATATACTATATCTATTATTAAACTTAATATTAAATATATTACCTTAATAGATCCTAAGAGGCTCTAAGATAACTAATCCTATAATATTAAAATCTAGAGGCTACTAGGCCTTAATACTAGTAATAGAGATACCTTTAAGAATAATAAGACTTATAATAGAGTCTAATAGCTTTACGCGTTTAAGTAATACGTCCCTACTAAATCTACCTAATATACTATTAAGAGTAAGGACCTCTAATAGATAGTTAAGATCTTTTATTATAAGGTTAAAAAATAGGTACTTTAAGTATAGTTTATCTTCTAGTCTATAATTATAATAGGTCTTTTAAAGTACTTAGTTTATAATATTAATAGCCTTACTAAGTATCTAATAATTAGAATTCCGCGATATAATAATAGTACTAATAAGACCCTCCTTAGTTTTATAAGCCTAATATAAGCTTAAATTATATAGGGTTTTATTATCTTAAGTAGTAATATAAGGCTAATAAACTATTAAGCTAAGGGAGGATATAATAGAGTTAGAGTTTATAAGAGTATAGAATAGTAAATCTTATAAAATATAAAGCGCTAACTTAATTCTACTTAATAGGCTTATTATTATAATTATAAACTTAATAGCTAAGGCTAAATAGTTTATTTTTTATAAGATAACTTTATACCTTAAAACTATATAATTATAATAGCTTTATACCCTAAAACTATATATTATAATAGCTCTATACTTCTTAAATATATAAAAAATAGCCCTATACCTAAGTCTATTTTAAAATAACTTAAAAGGTCTAACTAGTAGCTTTATACCTTAAGGCTTTATACCTTTAAGGCTCTATACCTATACTATTATAATAATACTTTAAAAGGATACTTTTAATAGAATTATTAAACTAGGTCTAATATATTTTATATATCCTTTATTAATTCTTATAAATTTTCCTCTAGTTTATACCCCTTCTAGGCTATGAGATATTATAATTTATAATAATAGAGTCTAGAGTCTAGGATCTTATCTATTTTATACTCTCTCTTATTATTATACTCCGTAATTTTACTAATTAGAGGTAGTAATAGCGTAATACGGCCTTTAATTATATTAGTATAATAGGGTTCTATTAGATATATATAAAATACTAGGTATATCTTTATTTATAAAGGTAACTTAATTTTATAAGTATTAGGTATAGTAGCCTCTACTATTAGAAAGGGGCTAACTTTTTTATAGTCTAGCTTTTTATAGGGTCTTTATAATAAGATATTAATACTATATAATATAACGCGGTCTCTTAGTTAGAGGGTTAGGAGTTTTCTCCCCTTATTATAATATTAAGCCTAGGTATTTTAAGTTATAATAAGCTCTTTCTTAAGGACTATATTAAGGTATTCTAGTTCTTTTACTATTTCCTAGGCGGTTATACTAGGGCTAATATAGCTAGAAGCGTCTATTAACTAGAATAGTTTAGATTCTCTACTACTAGAAATAAAGAATAGGCTTTAATATATAATATTATAAATACTAATATTATAAGTATATTCTCTAAGGCTAAGTAGAGTAACCTAGTTGTCCTACTAGTAATTTATAAAGACTTATAAGTATTATTTAATAACTTAATTTTACTACTCTATTAGGCTATTTATTTATTAATAATATACTATTAAAAGCTTATAATTTATACTAAGGACTTTTATAAGAGTTTACTAAAAATATAAGGTAAAGAGGGTATCCTAGTTATTAATAATTATATTAAGTATTTTATAAAGCTAAAATATATCTTATAAGAATAGTATTATAAATTATTTAGAGTTTATAGACTTATAATATATAATATAGTAGTATATCTTACTAAAATAGTCTATTACTACTATAATATAGTTATAAGAGATATTATTAATAGGGCTTTTACTATTTAGGAGGTCTATAATGAAGTCTATTATAATAGACCTTTATAGTATATTAGGAATTAGAATAGGTACTAATTCCCTATATAATAGGTGTTTTAAAGATTTAGTTCTTTAGTAGGTATTATATATTCTTATATAGTCGCCTATATTATTACTTAGTAATAGCTAGTAGAATTAATAGTAGATAGTTAAGATAATCTAATCGCGATTAAAGTAGCCTACTATTAGGGAATTATAGAAATTTTATATAATATAGACCTTTAGATTTATATCCTTAGGTACGTAGAAATAATTACCTTAAAAATATAGAAGGCCTAATAGCTACTTATAACTTAGTCCTTCAGCCCTAATAGCTCTAATATTAGTCTTAAGCTTTTTTAAGATTTCTTTAAGGATAGTTTATAAGAGCTTCTTAGTCTTATCTTCCTATTCTACTAATTCTAGGTCCGTTATTACCTAGTAGGCCGTATCTTACCCTTCTTTAATAATTATAAGTACTAACTTAAAGAAAGGGACTATAGTATAAGTAGTATTAGGCTTATTATAGTTAGCCCTTTATAAGGGTATATTAGCGGGGTTCCTCTTCCTAGGCTAGTATTAGATTTTAAAGTTAAACGCTAAAAGGAACTCCGCCTAATAGGCCTAGTATTAACTTAGCGTCTTAGTAGTAAGGAATAATTTAAGGTTATAATAGTTTATAATAACTATAATATAATATTAGGCTCCTTTAAGGTATTTTTATTATACTTAAAAGGATATAATAATAGCTAATAATTCCTAATCTAGGGTATTATAGTTTATTTTAACTAATTTAAATTTATAGTTATAAAATATAATTAGATAGGTATAAATATTATCTTTTCTTTAAGAATATACCCCTAATAGTATATATATACTTATATCTATTTTTATTTATAAAGGTAGGTTAGGATTATAATATACTAGTAGTAGTACTTTAATAAATACCTCTTTAAGCTCTTTAAACACTAATTTAGCCTATTATAACTACTAAAAAGTAACTATTAGCTTTATTAGCTCTATTAGTTCCCTTATAATTTAGTTATATTCCTTAATAAATTATTAATAAAAGTTATAGAATCTTAAGAAGGATTAGACTTACTTTATAGTTATAGGAGTAGGCTAATCTATAATAGTTAAGACTTATATTAGGTCTATTATAATTCCCTTAGGGCTAATAATAAACCCTAAGAATTCTATAGTATTAATACTAAATTTATATTTTTCTAGCTTTATAAATAGACTATACTTCCTTAGTACTATTAAAACCTCCTTAATATAATAGTTATAATTAGTAGGGTTATTAAAGTAGATAAGGATATTATTAAGATATATAATAACTATAATATTTATAAGGTATAATAGCGCCTTATTAATATATAATTAGAATATTAAGGGGGTATTAGCTAGTTTAAAAGGTATAATATAGTATTTAAATAGCTTATAATAAGTATAGAAAGCCGTTTTCTATTTATCACCTTCTTTTACCTAAATTAGATTATAAGCCCCTTATAAGTCGATCTTTATATATATTTTAGCTCTCCTTAATTAGTCTAGAATATTTAAGACTAAAGGGATTAGATGTTAATCTCTTACTATTATTATATTAAGGCCTTAGTAATTTATATAGAGGTATAAGCCTCTATTCTTTTTCTTTATAAATAGGATTAGTACCCTAGCTATTAATTTTAAGTATTTAATAAAGCCTAATTTAAGATTCTATTTAATATACGCCTTTAAGACACCTAACTTAGTCTCTAATAGGTTATAAAGTAGGCTAAAAGGTAGTATAGTTCCTAGCTAAAGGTTAGTAGTATAATTAAGTTTATTATAATAGGGTAGTAACTCGCTTCCTACCTCCTTATTAAAAACATCTAAGTATTCTAAGTACTTTATTAGTAGGACCCTTAGGGCTAATTAGTCAGCTTCCTTAGTTATAAAGTAATAGGTATAGATAGTCTCTCCCTCTACCTTATTATTAAAGTCTATTTAATCTAATACCCTAATATTATTAGGTATACTAACCTTTCCCTTAGTCTAATCTATAATAGGATTAATTTACTAAAGTTATAATAGGCTTAGAATTATCTAATAACCTTATATAGGAATAGCTCTAAAAGTATAATAAGAGTAGTATCTACTTAAAGCGCTAATTTTAATACGAAATAGTATTTATAATAAGGTAGGACTAATTATCCTTTTATTTATATTAATAACCTAGGCTACCTTAATATTTATAGGCGTAAGGCCTAATATTTAGAATTAGTCCTAATTAATGAAATTCGCCGTAGCGCTATAATTAATTAAAGCTTATAGGGTTGATTTAGACTAACCGCGTCGGGTCGGTACTTTAAACTCGAGTCGGGAACCCGACTCGACTCTTAGCGAGTTAATACTAAATTCCTAGCCCGAGTATTCAGGTCGGTACTAAAAGTTAGTACTAAGTATTTAAGTTAATACTATAAGGTGGTACTAAGTATTAGTACCGAAGTATTAACCCGACTTACTAAGATATTAGTTCCACCTATATTATTTTACTAAGACTATTATATCAGGAATATTTTTTATTTATAATAGTATTTCGTATTATATATATAACTTACTAGTAGATTACTAAGTATTATTATTATTACTAACTAGGTAATTCTTAATAGTAAATAAGATAATATAAAAAGGTAATAGCTAATTAGCTATTCCTATAGAAATAATAACTATAATATTACTAATATTTTCTATTTATAGTAGGTTTTACTATTATATATATAACTTACTACTATATTACTAACTATTATTATTATTATTACCTAGCCTAACCTAGGTAATTCTTTAAGGTAATGCAAAATGGCAATGCATATCCCTAGGGAATTAAAGGGGGTATTAAACTTCTAATTAAAAAAAATTCTATTTTTAGTATAGGGGTAATTCTTAAAAAAATCTGGTATCCCCTACTATTTTATGAAGGGCTTGGCGTCTTGGCGATACCTTAGCGACTCGGGTCGGTCCAACCCGACTCGCTAAGGTACTGAGGGCTTTTCGGGTTGGTACCGGAAACCGGTACCAAGTATTCGGGTTGGTACTACGAGGTAGTACCGAGTATTCGGGTCGGTACCAATCTATAATACTAAAACCCGACTCGATAGTTAGTCTAGGTTAATTTTATATATTAATAATATAAGTTAGAATAGTTTTTCTATATCCATATAGGTATTAAGATATAATCCTTATCATAGACCTTATTAAATATATCTAATAAAGTAAGGCGTAGGAACTCCTTTTTAAGGGTATATTATAGCTTTTATAACTAATATTCTAAGTTACGCCTAGCCTACCTTAAAGGGGGTAATTCCTAAGTTATAAGGTACTCCTCTAAGACTAGTATAACCCGCGACACTACCTTAGGTATTATAAGTAATTATCTTTTAGATAGAGGTAGTTAATAGGTCTATTAATATAGTCTTTAGCCTAATATTTCTTCTACTTATAATATATATATACCCCTTAATCTCTTTAAGCCTTCTAATAGTTATTATAGATATTAGCCCTCTTCTTACTATTTAACTCTAATAGTTTAAAGTTTATATTATTTAGTTTATTATATAAGGGAGAGTGTCCTCTACCTTCCTTATTAAGATAGTTATTAGTAAATTATACCCTTTTTTATTAACCCTATTCTACCTCCTTATAGTCTTCTAGGGTCTACTTCTTAACTCTAATATAATTTTCAGCTTATTATACTACGGTCTTAAATCCTATAAATATATCTAGTAGTTACTATTATAACTAGTAGATACAATCTAGGATTTTAGCTAATAGCTTTTTCCTAAAAGTATAGTAGATTACTAAATTATTCTATAATAGATCTATTACTAGGGTTTTAAATCTATTAATAAAATTTTATATTAACTCCCTATTTCCTATATATATATAGTCTATTTTTAACTCTATATCTAACCTAATATCCCTAATAGAGTAATTCTCTAGTAGTTATACTTATAACTTATCCTAGTCCTTAAAGGTCTCTTAAAGGCCTAATAGTCTTATAAGTTACAGCCTTATTCTAATTTTAGGTCTAAGGTAGGTATATATTATAAATACTTAAGTATTAGAGCCTTTAATAATCTAGAGATTAAAGAAGTTATTATAGTTAATAATCTATAAACAGACGTTTATAAGAGAGCTAGTAAATATTAGGGGTTTATTATATTTTACTCTCTTATAGTCTTAATTAATTAATAAGTTATACTCGCGTCTATCTAAACTATTAAAAGATAATTATAGGGGCTTATAAGTATATTATAGTTACTATTATAGTAGCTAACTTATAAGGGAAACCGTATATTAATACCTTATAAAGGCCTAGGTAAAAACCTTTACTATTCTTAACTCTTTATAACTTCTAGTCTATTTCTCTTTATATTATATTTAGCTCTTTATACTTAATACCTATATTTATTACCTTATTATCCTAGCTCTCTAGGGCTAGATTATATATTATAGTAATAGGTATTATTTTAATAATAAGGACTTATACCTTAGCTTAGTCCTAATATAGCTATATTATTATAAGTAAGAACTAGCCTAGTATCCTAGTTTAAATTATTTATTTTACTACCCGCTTTACCCCCTTTATATTTATAAGTATCCTATAAGTATCTAATATACCTAAGGTATCCCTTAGCTCCTAATAGTAATTATAAAATCTAGGGTAGTTAATAAAGATATATTTTATATTCTACTTATACTAACTATACTTATACCCCGCGGATATAATACTAGGGACTTTATACTAGTATAAGAAGGTAGCTAGCCCTATCTTCTCTATTTTTATCTATATAAGGGTAGAGCTCTTAGCCTTTTAAAGGCTCTTATAAAAGGCCCTCCTATTAATCTATAAGCCTTTAAGCTAGGTAGGAGGATAGTCTCTAGCCCTTAATCCTACCTAGTATTCTTCTTATATTACCTCCTAGAAGGACTTTTATTAATAATATATCTTCTTCTTAATCCTTTAAAAGTATTAAGTTACCTCCCTAGTTATAACTATATTCTAATTATCTAGGCGTAGGGAGTATAAAGCCTACTTATTCTTCTCCTTTATAAAGAACTCTACTACCTTTCTCCTCTTCCCTCTCCTAGCCTTAAGCTTCCTCTAGATATATCTATTTCCTATTACTATTACTAGGTAAATTCCTTTTGATATATATTAGTAGAGAACTAATTAATTTAATATTAATTATATAAGGGCTATCCCTACCTCTACCTCTAGTACTTATATTAGGGTAGTTTTATATACCTTTAATATATATTTTAAGTAGCTATTTTAAATAACTTTAAGCTTCCTTATATATATCTTCTTTATTTCCTTTAAGCCTTATAATATATATTATATAATAGACGCGTAGGTTATTACTAGCTTTATTATTATATTATATATCCTTCTAATCTTATTAAGGGTAGCTCCCTATATTAATATTAATATTATAAAAAGGGCTAGGCTTTAAGAAGTAAGCTTTACTTATACCCTCTTTAAGTATAAGCTCTATTATAATTTACTATTAATATATAATCCTAGGACTTAGATCTCTATCTAGGGTTTTATTATTATATACCTTAAATTAACTATTATACTTATATTAAAGTAGTAGGGGTAGTAGGTAAGACAAATTAACTTATACTTCTAGGGGGTAAAGCTTACCTTATATATTAAGGCTAATTTAAGGTAGATTTTATATATTAATTTTAAGGTCTTATAATTTCCTTTTATAGTTTTCTTATATATTAGTAGGTAGATATTATTTATAAACCCTTTAACTTATAATTATAATTTAGTAGTTATATACTCCTTAATAAGTAGCGCGTTAAAGAATAAAAAGAGGATAAAAGAGATTAATAACCCCTAGAAGATCCCTATCTCTATTAGCTCTATTCTACTTATTATCCTTTTAATAGTAATAGATAAAGACCTCCCCGTTAAAAAGCTTTCTATTTAGCTTATAATATAATAAGGGATCCCCTTTCCCTTAAGGTTATAAATAAGTCTTTAATAAGAGATATTATTAAAAGCTCTTATAATATCTAATAAGAGAAGGCTAGTTATATTAGCCCTATTATAATCTTATACTATATATATTACTTTTATAATAGTCTTTAGTATAATCTTAATTAATCTCTTCCTTTATACCCTTATTTATTTTTAGGGGAGGAGGCCTTAGCTCTTAATATAATTACTAAGTTACTTTATAACTATTAATTTTAAGGCCTTCTTAAGGGTACTTAGTAGTATTATTAAATAATATACCTTAAATATTATATAATCTTCCTTCTTTAATTTCTTTAAAATAATTATATTAGCCTTCTTAAACTCCTTTAAGTAATAGCTAAATAAGAAGTATATATTAAATAAGTAGGCGAGCTTCTTAAAGAGCTTATCTACTATTAACTTAAAGAATTAATTTAAGATCCTATTAATTCCTAGGGCTTTATCCTACTTTAATTTATAAATAACCTACTAGACCTCTTTATATATTACCTTATTACTAGGGTCTATTAGTAGTAATAAGTACTCTATCCTCTTAATATCATCTAGATTAACTTATAAGGGGGGTAGGAAGAATATTACTTATAAGACCTCATCGGTAAACTGGGAAGTGGAACAGAAAATCCGAAACTGGAAAATCCGCTGAAAGCGCATTTTCCAGGCAAAATACTAGTAAAAAATAGGAAAATTTTAGGTTTTTTTTATTCTAGCCTAAAAGTCCTAAATATAGAAAATCCGGATTTAAGGCCTTAAATCCGTGATTTTCCTCTAGCGCCGGGAAGAAACGGGAAGCTCGCTAGAGCTATAGCGGCTACGTCGTCAACGCTAGTGTAATATAGGTTTTAAATACAGTCGATTCACGTAATTTACGTACGCGTAGAGTACCGCTCCCTAGCCTAGCCCCGTTTCCTATACTTATATTACGCCTGCGATTAATTCTTCTACTAAGTATTTGTATTAATTAATTAATAAGACTTAATACCTTATAAGAATTACCTAGTTAGTACTAGCCTAATATAGTTATATTATAATTAATTAGTAGGACTTATCCCCTATTAGTCCTATTACCTAGTATCTCTAAAATTTGCTAAATCCAGCTAAATACGTCTTTTCCAACTCACGGTGTTAAAACGAGCCCCAGGGCTGACACATGAGCGCGCCTGTCATATGCGCATTTTTCACATTTTTCTATATTATTCCACATTCCCAGTTTGCCGATACTCTACTTTCTCTTTAAAGGTCTTAGCTACCCCGTCCCTATTATCCCTTCTTAAAGGGGGAAACTTAGGGAGGAGTTATAAAAATAAGCTATTATTCCTTACCTACTTAATAAGGCCTTATATACCCTTTTATAATTTAATAATATTATAAACTTTTCTCTTAAAGTTAATTACCTTCTTTATTTATAATCTCTTATCTCTCTCTTTAATAGTTATATTCTTAGCTCCCTTTATAATAATATCCCTATTTTATTAAAATACCTTTATACTTCTTATAATATTTTCTATAATAAGCTAGTACTTTAAGTTCTAGAAGGTTCTCCCCCTATCTCTAGGCTTTACCTAGGGGATTATCTCCTCTACTATCCCCTTTAAACCTTATTAGAGTTATAAGAGGTAGTTATCTATCTAATTTATAATCTCTAATAACTTAAGGCCTAGCTTTTAACTTAATATATAAGCTTTATTTTTAATCTCTCTTAAGTCTACTATTTTTTATAATCTCTTAGGCGTATATTACTATTCCTTTACCCTTAAGTTAAGCTCTATATATATAGGAAGGTAGTTAGAGTTAAATTATAACTTAAGGCGTACCTAGTAGGCTTATACCGCGTTAAAGAGCTTAAGTATAGTAAAAACTAGGTTAATTATACTTTTAAACCCCCTTACCCTTTAAGTAATTATCCTATTTAATAGAGCTAGGTTTATCTTATTATTAGATATAATTCCTACTAGTTAATCTACTTTAAAGTAGTATAAAAAATATCCTAGATTATTTTAATTAAGGTAATAGAGGTTAAAATCTCCTATTATAATATATTTCCTAAGGTAGCTAACCTCTTCCTCTATTATTTAGTAGCTTAATAGGTTCTTACTTATTACTAGTAATAGGCTTAGGTTATATATATTATATAATTAGAGGTATATTAGGTATTCCCCCTCTTTCTAGGTATAAAGTTAGAGCTTAAAGGTATTAATATCTTTTATAAGGAACTCTATATTCTAGCTATTTATTTAAAGTCTTTTATTAATATAGAAATATACTTATATACCCTACTCTACTTTATATACTAGAAAGAACGCCCTAGAGCTAGGGTTATATAATAAGTAGTTCCTAGTATTATAATATAATTCCTAGATTATTAAGATATTTATATCTTAAATAGTCCTATTTTTTAATAGGGCTATTATTATACCTATTTTACCCCTAATATTATATTATAATATCTTTAGGGTTAATATACTAGATATCTAGGCTTAAGGTATTACTACTTTCCTCTTATATATCTATTTCTTCTAAGGTAGCCTATTTACCTTCTCTAGCTAAGTAAGTAAGGCTACTTATTATTACTTTTATAAGTAGCTTATTAATACTATCTAATAGCTCCCTACTACTACTTATTATTACCTTTAATATTTTCTAGCCTAGCTCCTTTACTAGGAGCCTCCTAGAGATAGGTAGTCTCTTTAATTTATACCTAGGTCTTTATAATCTTAACTACTCCCTATTACCTAGTATATTATATATTACTTAATTAGTTATAACCTTCCTCTTTTTCTTTACTCTTATAATTATAAATCCTTTAATATCTATTACTATTATTATATACTCTTATTTAATCCTATAAAATAGGGTCTTATTTACTACCTATTATTTAGTATATTACCTCTTCTTAGCCCTTACTAGGTATTTATTAGATTAGAAGGAGTAGCCTTATTATTTATACGCGGTATATCTTTATAAGGTATTTATAACCTTTACCTTATACTTTATTATATTATAGCCCTAATTATAATTAGTGTATTATATATTATTAAGGTAGTTATAATATATATACTTATATAATTAATATTTAAAGTATTATATTAATCTAGCCCTTTATTTATACTACTTTATAAGTCTTATCTCTTCTAACTTTATTAAACCCTTTTTAATTAACTTATCTATTATTATTAATAATATAATACTTATTATAAAAGAAGAGTAGGCTTTTTTAAGTATATACATACTTATTAGCTACCTCCCTTCTATTATATCTAGATTAAGGTAGAGAGCCCTATTCTCTTATTAAATCTTCTCTTTAATTACCTACTAGTTTTTTATATTAAAGATAGATACTTAAACCTTATATACTATTATATTAAATAATTTCCTAACTATTATAATAAAGTAGTATATTATATTTACTTATAATTACTCCCTCTTTAACGCCTCCCTTACCTCTATTAAAGTAATTTATAATAATATATTCCTACTCTTTATTTAATTTACTACTATAATTTCTAACGCGTATTTATAGTTAAAGGCCTAGAATATTATAACTAGCCTCTTACCTACTACTCTAATTACTACTTCCCTCTCCTTCTTATCTTTTAATACTATTAGTATCTATTAGACCCTCCTAGCCTTAGCCGCCTTTAATATCTATATATATAACCCTTATAAGGGGGGGGTAGTATATTCCTTATAAAGGGGTTCCCTTAGCTTTATTAGCCTTATAAGGAGTCCTATCTTATTAGGGGGCTAGCCTAGCTAGTAGTCCTAGGCCTATTAAGGTCTTATACTCTCTTCTTATATTCTCTCCCTTTTTATTAGAGTTCTTTAATATATATTTATATTAAATTAATATTTACTATTAAAATCTTTTATTTAAACCCGTTTAAGTCTTTAAATTATATATTCTTTATAGCCTTAAGGGCTATTATTATTATAATAGTTTAATTACTTAATTTATTTATAATCCTTATAATATATATATATTATAGTTTAAGTATTATTATATTTATTAAGCTTATAAATAGAGTAAAGGCTCTTATAACTCCTACCCTAATATATAGCTCTTTATACTCTCCTCCCTCTCTAGCTCTATTACCTTTACCCCTAGTAGTCCCCTAATTAGGGCTAGAGCGCCCTACTACTCTCCTACTCCCCTCTTATACGCGTTTCTTAAATACTTTACTACTTAGTACTTACGCGTTTAAGCTACTCTCTGCTATTTCTCTTATTAATCTATATTAAAGCTTATAAAGCTATTAAGAACCTCTCCTCTTATAGTCTTAATTTACTACTATTACTATTATTACGGCTCCTATTAGAGGTATATATATAGAAGAGGCTACGCTACGCCTTAGAGCGAGCCTTAATAGATCTATTAAGCCTCTTCCCCTTTATAAGGCTATACTAATAGTATTATATTAGGATTCTACTATTTTAGCCTTAAGGATAGCTATTTAGTTAAATAGCTATTAAGCCGTCTTAAGGCTAATAGTATCTAGACCTCTAGAGTTATAGTTTCCTTAGCGTATAAGTAATAAGGATAGTATACTAGCTATTTCTTAAGCAGGTCTGTATTATATTATATCTAGGTATTATAAGTCCTTAGGCCCTAATTAATAAGATTATAGGCCGGGCTTCTATTAGGAAGAATTAATATAATAGTTCTATATTATTAGCTCGCCTAGGGTATATTATATTAGGTTATATTATTATTAATTCTTATAGACTAAGATATATATATCGGGGCTAATATAAGTAGTTAGAGCTATTAGCTACTCCTTCTATTTATAGCTATAACTAAAGGAGCCTCCGTCTATATTTATAGATAGGGATATAGATATTACTAAATCCTTTAAGATAGAACGACTAATAAATAAGTACCTTATTAGGAAAGGACGTAGTCTAGTAACTAAATACTTAGTAAGATAGAGGGGTTATACGGCCTACTATAACTAGTAAATAAATATTAAAGAACTAGGTAATACCTAGGACTTAATAAGTAATTATAAGGTAGGATAATTATATTACCTCTTACCTCGTTATAAGGACGTAATATCTTTCTTTATTACTAGTATATTATTATAATATAGTCTTTCTAGAGAGCTACTAAGGAATAATCCTTAGTAATATACTTAGCTATTCTTATACTTTCTAGATAGCTAGATATCTTTTAATAATTTAACTTATTAGCTATATTACCTGATATAAGGGTAGGATACTATTTAATAGAGTTTAAAACAGCTAATTAATTATCTTAAAGAAATTAAAGAAAGAGGATTATTTAAAATTAAAATTATACTATCTAATTACCCTACTTAATATATTAGGGAAGGCGTTAGAGGTAGTTATTATAAAAAAATTAGGTAACCTTATAAAGGAATATAAGCTACTACTATTATAATAGATAAAGATAAGGAAGGGGAGGTTAATAATAATATCTCTTAAAATAATAATAGAGGTAATATATATAATATAAAATTATAATAAATCTAATATAATAAGTATATTATTATTAAATATTATAAGGGCCTGTAATAATATCTTTTATAAGAGGTTATTATATAACTTAAAGAAAAAAGGGATTCTAACCCTTTTTATATAATAAGTATAAAGCTCCTTAATAGAGAGGGCTATAATAATTATATTAAATTAAGAGATAAGTAGGATAAAGATAATAAAAACTAAGATTTTTAAAAGGTCTTTAATATTACTTATTCTATTTCTATTTTTTGACTCCCTACTTATAAAAGAGTATATAAAGATAAAACTCTAAGTATAAGCTAAGGGCTTTATTAATAATATTTACTTAATAATATATAATAAAAGTATTAAAGAGAATTATAAGAATCTAATAAAGATATATAAAGTATACCTTTATTAAGTAAATATATATAAGATAACCTTTACCCCTTATAAATATAAGTTAATCTACTTATTAAAGAGCTTAAAGAGGTTTAATATAAAAGTAATAATAGACCTTAAGGTAGTAGTAATATACTTAAAGGTATTAATAAGAGTCCTAGGACTTTATATTAATAGTAAGCTAAGATAGGGCTTATATATTAATAAAGTAAAATTAAAGATAGAGATATAAAAATTAATCTTATTAATTATTATTAACTTAATATAAAGTATTATACTTAATAGGGTAAGATAAGTTTATAATATAATAGTCTAGCTAATAATAACCTATATAATAGAGATATAATATAACTTAAAAGGGATATTATATAAGGACTAGTTAGGAATATAGTACTACTATTAACGTGGCGTCTATAGTACATAGTAGTACTACGCTACCCCTGTACTTATAGTATATAGAGGAGGGAATTCCCCCTAAAGGGAAGGGTAGTAATTAGTCTTACTATTAATTAGAATAGAGAATTTTATATATATATATATATATATATATACTATTTATAGTACTTAATAGCTACGTTATTATATAGTACCTTTATATTTTAATTACTCTACCTTATTTAAGGGTAGTAGCCTGACTATTAGTAAGATAAGTAGAGAAGGGTTAGTTAATTAGTATAAATAACCCGCCTAAATATAAGGGACTAAACTTATAAAGAAAGTAAGTCTTAAGAATTAGTTAATAAATTAATAATAGATATATTATAATTATAACTAACTATCTAGAGGTAGCTACTAGGCGTATAAACCTAGTCCCTACTACTTAAAACCTAAGAAGTACTATTATAAAGGATATAAGAACTTAAAGAAGAAGTCTTTAAGAGGTAATAGATATAAGATTTATAAGAATATTTATAAGAATTAAAGTAGGAAATATATATTAGTAATACTATTTAAGTAGGTTATTCTTATTACCTGTTATTAATAAAAGAATTAGAATTAAAGCGTCCTTAATATAAAACCTATATTCTTAGGCTATAAGACTTATATATATATAATAGGAAGTTAATATAAGAATATTATAAATAATTTAATAATATAATTAATATAATTAAAATAAGTATAACCTACTTTTTTTAATAACTTTATAAAAATTTAATACGCGTTATAATATATAGCCCTAGACCTTAAAGCTATATAATATAAATATATAAAGGATATATTAAAGGATAAATAGTCTTAGAAATACTTTAATAATTTCTTAATAGATTAAATAAAAGATCTTTAAAATTAATACTTTATAATTAATAAGTACTACTTAGAAGTTAAGTAAAAAGAATATTAAAAGATTATAAACTTTATAAATTACCTTACTAAGTTAAAAAGATAACTTAAGTTATTAATAGAGTATATACTTTATAATAACCTTTTAAATAAATTATATAAAGATCTTTATAATTAACTTATAATATAACTTAATATCCTAGAGATAAGGGATACTCTTATTATATTAGTAACTTAACTAGAGCCTTATATAATACTATTTATATATAAAGATTAAAGGGATAATACTCCTACTAGGGGTTAATATCCTTAAAGAGGAAGAGGAAATTTTTTAAGGTAAAGAGATAATAACTTATATATAAGGTAAAAAGGGCGGGGCGCTATTAAAGTATTATTATACCTTCTTTAAAGGCCTAAGCCTAACCTCTCTACTATTAAGTATTATAATTATTAAAAGAAGGGATATATAACTAAGGATTATTAGAGTATTAAATTAATAGTTATAAGTATTATAATTAATAAGCTTATAATTAATAAGATATCTAATAATAAGTTAGTTAAGAAAGGCTTAAATTTAAAAAACTCTTAAATATTATAATTATATCTACTATTATAATATAAGGGAAGAAGTAGATATAATAACTTATTATTATAATATAAGTAGAGCTTAAGAGCTTATAAAAAGAATTTATTATATTAATTAACTTTAAAGTAGATATTAATTATATTAATATATACTTAATAAAGGAGTAAGATTAAGAAATAGACCCTAGCTCTAATAATACCTTATATAATAGGATTAAGAACTTAATATTATTATTAAGTTTTTATATAAGAAAAATTAAACTTATTAATTTTAATAATATTATATAATATTATAAGGGCGCCTTTTATATAATAATAAACCTTAATTATAACTTCTACCTTAAGTATTTACAATTAAAGGAATAAAATCCCTAAGTAGATTAGCTTATATAAAACTAGTAATTCCCTATTAAAGAAAGTAATATTAAGGAGTACTTTAATATTATTAAAGCCTTAAAAGAGTAGCTTAATAATATTATATTTATTATAATATACTTAAGAGTAGGTAATAAAAGCCTACTACTTAAAGTTAAGCTCCCTTTAAAGTTTTAGGAATTCTAAGATATCTTCTTAATTAAGAATATTAGGGTACTATTAGCTTATATATATTATAATTATATAATTAATATAAAGGAGAATAAGGAATCTCCCTTTAACTTATAACCTATTAAAGAAAGAGTTACGCGTATTAAAGAAGTACTTTAAATAAACTTTAAAAAAGAGGTAGATTTAGTATTTTATAAGTTTAATAAGTATATTAATTCTTTTTATATTAAAAAAGGATAGAATATTATATTTATATATTAATTATAAGGCGCTTAATAAGATTATAATTAAGAACTACTATCTACTTCTATTAATTAATAAAATATTAATAAGATTAATTAATATTAAGTACTTAATTAAGTTAGATCTTAAGGATATATATTATTACTTATAAATAAGAAAGGGTAATAAATAAGAGATTATATTTTATATAAGGTATAACTATTTTAAATATATAATTATACCTTTTAAACTTATTAATATACCTACCTTATTTTAAGTATATATTAATAAGGCCTTAGTAGGATAACTTAATATTATATATATTATTTATTTAAATAATATTCTTATCTACTCCTAGAATAAAAGTTTTATATTAGAGTTATAAAGGTAGTATTATAATATCTTTATAAATTTAAACTTTATATTAACTTAAAGAAATATAAATTTATAATAGTAGAAGTAGAATTCCTTAGCTTTATTATTAGTTATAATAGCGTATATATAAATCTATATAAAGTAGATATTATAATAAAATAGCTAGAACCTAGGAGTATTAAGGATATTTAGATCTTTTTAAAGTTTATTAATTTCTATTATTATTTTATTAAATACTATTCCTTTATTATTATAATATTAATAGACTATCTAAGAAATAATTACTTATATATTAAAAATAGGAAGTTAATATTAAGTAATATTATAAGAGTAATATCTAAGTAGTTAAAGTAATTATTTTAAGAGGTATTATTACTTATATATTTTAACCTTATAAGAGAAATCTAACTAAAGATTAATACTTTAATACTAGCTATTATAACTATTTTATTATAAAAGTTCTTAATTAATAATAAAGGGGTAGAGGTAGAATAGTATTTAATTACTTTTTATTCTTATAAGTTATATTTAGTAGAAACTAGATATAAGACTTATAACTAGGAACTACTTATAATTATTAAGGTATTCTAGGTATAATAATACTTCTTAAAAGGTAGCTTATACCTAATTATAATAATTATTAATTATAATAACTTAAGGTATTTCTAGATAATATTATTATTAATAAGGAGATAAGTATATTAAATAATAAAGCTTATAATATATAACTTTAAGATATACTATTATATAAGTACTAAGAACCTACCTAATACCCTATTAAAGTAACTAGATTATATACTAATAATAGATAAAGAAGATACTTATTTATTAATATTATAAAATAAGTTAAAGAATATTAGGTATATTCCTTTTAATAAGTATTATATATATAGTATTTATAAAGGTTTATAAGATAGTAAGGCCTATAACTATAAATAATATAAAAGGTTAAAGATAGAGCTTAGAAAGCTTTATACCCTAAAAATAGAGGAGAGTAACGCGTTTTTAAAGATATAAAGTAGTATAAGTAATAGCTTAAACCCTATTATAAGATAATTTAATATTAATTAAATAATACTTAAAAGGTATATTATAATTATATTAATAATAGAGCGCGTATAAAATAAATATAATAAATTAATATTAAAGATATTTTAATATCTTTAAAAGGGAGATAAAGATATTTATAATAAAAAATAATTATTAAAGTTCTAGGGTTATAAAAAGGCCGCTAATATATCTCTATTAATAGATAAGATAAAGGTCTTTTATAAGGGTAGTATAATTTTTATACCTAATAATAAAGTAATTAGATAAGAAATCTTAAAGCTTTATTATAATAACCCTTATATTAGCTACTACTTATAAAAGCGTATATAAGAGCTTATTAAATAGAAGTTCTATTAGAAACTAATAGGATAAGATATTTATAATTATATATAAAAATACTTAACTTATTAATTAATAAAGTTATATAGATATACTATTTATAATATACTATTACTATTATTAATACTTATAAGACCTTTTTAGGAAATTACAATAAATTTTATTATAAATCTCCTTTTAAGTAAATAAAAGGATAGTATTTATAATATAATCTTAATAGTTATAAATTATTATATTAAGGTAGCTAGGTATTTACTTATTATAAAGATTATTAATATTATTAATATTATTAACTTATTATATTATAAAATCTTCTTAAAGTTTAATTAAGTAGAAGATATTATTAGTAATTAAGGGATAATATTTATAAGTAGCTTCTAGGTAGCTATATATTATTATATTAATATAAAAAGGAAGCTTAATATTACTTTCTATCCCTAAATAGATAGTTAAATAGAGAGATAGAATAATATACTTAAGTAATATTTATACTATTATTCTATTTAGAGATAAGATAACTAAGTAGAGTTACTTTATCTAGTAAAGTTTATATATAATTATATAAAGTATATTAATACTAGGTTACCTCTATATAAGGTACTTTATAACTATTTACTTAAGCTAGATATAAAGCTTTTAAAGCTATTATTAGGAGAAGTCCTATTAATATAAAAAAGGATTAAATTACTTTAAAAATAAAGGGAAGGTTTAAAGTAATACTTATATTAAATATAAGTTATATAAGTAGAGTATATAAATAAATAGTAAAAGTAAAGATAATATAATATAAGTAATTATATCTTATTAAATATAAAGTATATTAGATTAATATAAGTAATTAAAAAACTATTATAATATTATTTAAGGCCTTTTAAGGTCCTTAATTATATTAGTAATTAGGTATATAAGTTATAACTACCTAATACCTTTTATATATATAATATCTTTTATATCTTACTTATAGAGTTATATAAAGGTAATAGTAAGAGTATTATAAAAGTTATATAAGTAAAGCTTATAAATAATAAAGATAAATAGGAAGTTAAAGCTATTCTTAATTATAAAATCTCTTATAATAAACCTTAATATTTAATAAAGTAGAAGTAGTCTTATAATTATAATTAATAATTATATAAGTAGGACTTAGTTAATATACTAGATATATTAAAAAGATTTAAGTAGAATTACTCTAAGGTATAAAGTTTATATTATATAAGAGGGGAAATAATTTTTATTATTAATAATAAAAAAGAAAAGATATCTAATATAATTAAATTACTAAGGGTATTATAAGAGAGGGCTATTATATTATACTAGTAGTAGTACTAGGCCTATTATTATTACTACTATTAATAATAGGATTATCCTCTTTATCCTCTTTATCCTTTATAATAGGAGGAAGGCACTTTTATAATATATTAGTAAAGCTTTAATAGAGCTTTAAAAGGGGAGATAGAGTAATATATATATACTAGTAAAGGATATTAAGAATACCCTTAAGGGTATTTATAATATAGATAGTAATAGTAGGGTCTACTCTAGTAGGAGTAATAGTACTAGTAGAGGGGGTAAAGGAGGTATAATAGAAGTAGTAATAATATTATTAAATAAGCCTATTAAAGGTCTATTAGAATCTAGTAAGTTAAAGGAGGTTAAAGCTAGTATTTAAAGTAGTTATAATATCTAAGGATTAAAGAAGGCGCGTATAAGTATAATAAGTAAAGGTAGGAATCTCTTATTAATATTTAATATTAAGATCTTTATAATAATTATATCTAATAGAGCTAGAGGAGGTATATATATAAAGTATACTCTTAAAGGGGTAAGTAAAGCCTTAATTAAAAATATTAGACTTATAACTCTTTACTTTAAAATATAGTATATTAGAGGTATATTATATAAGATAATATAAGGATAGGCTATAAGTAACTTAGTAAAGGAGGTTAAGTATTATTATAAGTAGAGGGGGTAGTAGTAGTCTTTTTTTAATTAATAGTAAGGGTAAGTTTATTATTAAGGATTACTTATAAAGTAATTAATAGGATTATAAGGAGGTATAATAAGATATAAAGGAGGTAATAATATAAATAAAAATTAAAAAGGACTTAATATAATTAATAAAAAATAAAGATATTATAATTAGAAGAGTAATATTAAAGTTATATAAAGGAGGTATACCTTAAGTACTTAATAAACCCTTAATAGTAATAACTTCCTCTTTACTTTAAAATATTAAGACTTCTAATTACTTTTATAATAAATTAATAAAGAATAATAGGAAATATAATAGGAATATATTATAATATAAGGATTATATATAGGAGTATTATTTATAATTATTATAAATTAATAAAACTATATATTCCTTAAGACTTAACTTAGGGGCCTTATAATTAATTATATTATTATACTCTTATAAGAGGTATATTCTATTATTAAGGGAGTATCTTTTATAAATTATAACCTTTTATACTTTTAAAGCCTAAGAGCTTAGATAGAGAGATAATTATAAGGACTAGTTAGGAATATAATACTACTATTAATATAGTATTTATAGTATATAATAGTACTACGCTACTCCTTTACCTATAATATATAAAGGAGGGAATTCCCCTTAAAGGGAAGGGTAGCGATTAGTCTTACTATGAATAAGAATAGAGAGTTCTATATATATATATATACGTACCGTTTATAGTACTTAATTACTATATTATTACGTAGTACCCTTATATATTAAAGGTAAAGAAGGCTAATATTATAATATTAAAAACTATATAAAATAGGTATCTAAGAATAGTATTTAAAGCCTTTAAAGTAGCTAGTATATAAGTATTAAAGGTAGAATTAGGGGTCCTATTAATAAGGATAAGCCTTAATTAGTTAATATTACATATATTAATAATATAAAGAATCTACTTATTAATTAAGGAAGGGAATATAAGGATCTATTATAAATTAAGAGGGAAAAAGGGGAGGAAGAGGAGAGTTATAAAGACTCTAATAGATGAAAAGTAGTACTAGGTAAGAAGAGCCCTTTAAATAGTAGAAGGAGGGGATAAAGGGATAATAGCTTAAGGCCCTAGAGGTAGGGAAATTATAAGGGGAGATAACCTTACCCCTAAAGAGATTAAGAGGTAGATAAAGGAGAAGTAAAAAGAGAGGTAGCTAGGATATTAAAAGAGTATACCTAATTAAGTTAAAATAATAATATAAAGAGGTAAGATTTATAAGATAAAAGTTAATCTTTATATAAAGCTTTTTAAAGCTAAAAGCTTTATAAGTATCTAATTATATATAAAGAAGATAGGACTATACGCCTTCTTATATAAGAGGAGGGTACTAAGGGTTAATAATACTAGTTATAAGTATAAATAGAGGTATTAAGATATTAAGTATATACTTATATTCTACTTTAATTATATAAAAGGGAGGAGGTTAATACTTTAAAAGGTAGGGTTAAATAACTTCTACTAAATAATATTAACCTTAAAGGGGTTAAAGGTAGTAATTAAGTAGGTTATCTAATAAAGTATACTTAGTTAATTTATATTAATAAGGGAATAATTCTTTAAAGTTATATAAGAGTAGATAAGCTCTAATTAAAGGATAAGGGGATAAGTAACCCTAATAAGAGAGGAGGATAAAATAGTATAAAGGGTATAAGATAAGATAGTATATAATATTTAAAGATTTAAGGATATAATAATAAATAGGGTAAAAGAGGAGGTTTTCTTCTATATATTATAATTTCTTCTAGTAAGCTAGATATAAACTACCCTTATTAACTCTAAGTAGCTAGATAATAGAGTATAAAATATAAATATAAATATAAAACTTCTAAGTACTAAAAAAATAGTTAGTTTATATAATAGCTATATTATTAATACTAGTATAATATAGGTTTTAAATCTTATTAATATATATAATTTATATATATATAGAATACCCCTTTAAGCCTAGCCTTATATCTTATATCTATATTATACTTACTATTAATTCTCTTACTAAGTACTAGTACTACTAATTAATTAATAAGACTTAATAATATATTAGAACTACCTAGTTAGTACTAGCTCTATATAGTTATATTATAGCTAATTAGTAGGACTTATCCCCTATTAGTCCTATTACCTAGTATTTCTAAAAGTTACTAAATATATATTTAGTAACTTATACTATTATTCCTAGCTCTAGGGCTAATATATAAGCGCGCTAGTTATATATAAGAAATATATATACTTTTCTAATATACTAGCTTTCTAGTTTACTAATATAGACTAAGTAGCTAGATAGTAGAGTATAAAATATAAATATAAATATAAATATATATAATAATTATTATTATTATTACCTAGGTAATTCTTTAAGATAATATAAAAAGGTAATATATAAATTAAAATAAAGTAAGGGCTATTAAATCTAGGAATTCCTTAGTATCCCCAAGTATTTTACTAGCGGCTTGTCTTTTTAGCGATACCTTAGCGATTTAAGTCGGTCCGACCTGGATCGCTAAGGAATGGAGGTCTTGGCGAGTCAATACCAAAAGCTGGTACCGGGTATTCGGGTCGGTACCAAGATCCTGACCCGAGCATTCGGTGGGTACCAAATCTTGGTACCGAATCCCGACGGTCAGTCTAGCCGCTCCTATGAATGTAGACCTATAGCGAGTAGAAGAACTCGTTGACAAGCACGAATAGAATAACCTTATTACACGTTGTCTATGTGGTTTTTTCAATGTAAACATTTGAACCCTAGAACCCCCCTTCTCAATCCGATCAATTGGCTCTGGCGTTGAAAGTGTTGAAAGAACCTCCAGCTCCACTCTGCTAATTTGGGCTTAGCCTAGAGGGTTCACTTGGACTTTTCTTCCTGTCTTCCAGGCATCAGCGCAGAGGTAGGCAGGATTAGTGTTGAGTAGTGTATGTGTATCCTTTATTCCTGGAGTCACGGGTATTTGTTCCAACTTTAGACATTGTGACAGCGTGCTTTGCAATTTGGTTGATAGGCCCTCGGTCATAAGAGGGTCAGTCAGCCAAGGGGCTTTTGAAGTTGACGTAGGCTCCATTGATTCCACACTTGTCTCGGAGAGAGGGGATAAGTTGTCGCAGTTGTGCTAAAAACCCAGCTTCAAACCAGCGTAGATTATTAGCCGCTGCATCTTGTATCTGTGCGATTTGTGAACCTTTTGGAAGCCGCTGGCATAGCTTGTGGTCTTAAGAGTCTTATGATTGCTGAACCAGGGTTGACATCCTCATAGGCCTCCTGACAATCGCAGCACCATGTGTAGAGTTGATTCCTTTTGGATACCATAATCAGACAAGAAGCGATCGCGTTCGAGTTGCTTTCCTGCATATATGAGCCGTTGGTCATACATTGGCATACCCTCCCTATCTGAGAGCATATTGTGGACGTCTCTTATTCTCATATGCGGGCGACCAGTTAAAGTAATGGTTCTTCCTGTCAAGGTTTTGACGAATATTTGCCAGGGTGGGGCATTCGGTTTTTCCTACGACAGTCTTGCATCAGTTTGTGAAATTGAGCAAAATAGGGTCGTCTGAATACCTGGAGGGCTTTGTCTTCTGCAGGCAGCCGGTCCTTTTGCATCGAGCGTAGAACTTTTCCAGCGCAATCATATGATTTTCGGACTCGTTCCGATAGTTGCTGGGCTTCATTAGACAAGCCCAGCTTGAAGTATGCATGAATAAGCCGAAGTATGCAGCGCTCATGTGACCAGATCAGTGTAGGTTCATTTATGGATTGGATAACCAACGGCTCGAGATATTTCCGAACCTTTGTCCAAGCTCTTTGCTTTTCTAGGCAAGTCGTCAGATACCAAATGCTTCTCCGATACTCTTCCGATTCTTGGCCACACAGGGCTTTAAAAACCTTAGCAACTTGTTTGGGAAGAGTGCTATATGTGGAGAGTTTTTCGCTTTCTACGGCGAAGCGAACCAAAAAATAACCACCCACATTATAGACGTATCTCTCCAGAAGGGAAGCCGACGAATTTATGTTGCAGAAGGAGAAGGGAATGCCATTAAATAACGAGCCGTAGTCAATCGTGTCGGATCTAGCCCAATTTCGACCGGCTCTGAAGGGATTGAATCTGAATTTGAAGTCCGGAATTTCGAAAACATCCAGGAGCTGTCCATGATCAAGAAAGATGACGAAGAGAAAGCCCAAGATTGTTGCTCTGATTCTTGGAGTGCGGCTGGTTCCAGCTGGTTGGGCGATCACATCCTCTATCAACCGGACCGCTCCTCCAGTTGCTTGTCGGCACCGATGGCAGCGGTTTGACATGACTGCCGCATGTTTCTGGCAATTGCATACCGCAGCTCGCGTTAGACGCCACAAAGTTGCTGAATACTTGAGATATTCATCGGGGGCTTCACCAAACCGTTCGGCGTGGTCGATGACTGCGTGCGCCTTCTCTACTACCAATCTTTCTACTACAACCGGATCATCCGCGGTAGAGATATATTCAAGGACTTGGAGTAGAGAGAGGGAAAGGTGTGCTATTGCCTCGGGCATGCTTGCTAGGCTGGTAACATGTTTCAGGCAACGATGTGCGTGTGGCAATAGATTTAGGTACTGTCGCAAGGGCCAAAGGCGTAAAGTTTTCTCCTCCCCAACAGACGCATCATCTCGCTTTCCGTAGGGAGTGGCAATGGGTGGTAATCTGTCTTCTTTTTTGAAGCTCGAAGCTACAAGTCCAATCGAGCACATTGTCAGTTTCTGCTGATCTGGGTGTGCTTTCAATTTTTGCGAGGCCCATTAATGTACGAGAGGGTGAAGCCAGAACGAGTCGCCGCCCGGCTTGTAGCGAATGAAGGAGAATTTCCGCAGAGACCTAATCGCGTCCCGTAAACGAAGGCCATCATTCAAGGTGCTTTGAAGCCCCGATCGTACCCATTTTTGGTCCTTGGGCAACGCTTCCCATTCTCCATTAGGAGCCCAGTATCGCAAGCTGTCATCATTGAGTTGGAGCATCGCGATAGGAATGTCATCGTGGCTGAAAATGCTCATCATGAGCAAGAGCTCTGACGCAGCGAAATTAGATTGTTCTACGCGTTGAAACGAGATTTCCCAGGTCGTCATAATTGTTTGCTGAGAATCATAATTGTAATTGGTGGAAGGTACCTCCTTTAAGAGGCGTGCTTTTTCAATCTCAAACCACCGATGATATTTTTTTATGCTCATTCCAGTCGCCGCCATGTATGAGCTCGCTTGGTCGATAGCTAGGGGAAGGTGACCCAGATCACCCAAGAGCCTTGACAAATTTGTATCTTCAGCTTCACTTTGTCGGCCCGTGATATTCATCACGAGATCAATGGCCTCAGACTTATTCATATCCGCAACCTCAATACCATCCCAATATACTGAAGTAGACGGGTTTCTACTCGTCACGAGGATATGCCCATTCATGCCACCCTTGAGATATTGCCAGCGAAGTGTACTGAGCGCGTCTTCCTCGTCAACGTTATCCACGATCAGTAACCAGTCGCCATTGTTTACAAACCATGCCTGGGCATCGAGAACAAAATATCTGTGAGGACCGTTGATGTTTCTGTCGATAGCCTTTCCGATCCTTTCAAAACCCTCCTTCAGTCTACTTGCGTCTGCGCCATACACCCAAAATACTGCCTTGTAGCGTCTTCGGTGGCGCTCCGCAAACCGGACAGCGAGTTCAGTCTTCCCAGCTCCGCCGAGACCATACAGCACAACACGCACTGCTCTTGACGCTGCATTAGACTTTGAAACTTTGAGGAGATCCTCAAGCTGGCTCGTAATGCTGGGCCGCTCTACATAGTTTTTGTTACTGTCAAGAGGCAATTCAAAGTGCTCGTTGTCTTGTTGAGGCTGCATGGGCACTGTACTCTGTGGATCAGCGTCTGAAGCCGGATCATGCTCTAATGAGGTCAATATAGCGTTAGTGCCTTGTTGGGGTTGATAAGAGGCCTAGCTGACCTCGAATGTCACGTACGATTAGAAGTCAAGGATCTGGCAGGTGCTTCTAAATCAGCTTCGCTCTCCTTTAAAGCGATAGCTCCATCCGCCAGTCTCCCTATGGCCCTTTTCACTGGGTCGTATTTGTCGTTGTCAGCCTCAAATTTGCAGACATTAGAGTGGTTGGAATCGATTGTGATCAATCTTTCACGAGTCCCTGCCAAACTCAAAGTCGCAGATTTTTCATCCACAACGATCTGTATTTCAAGTCAGGGTTTGCCAGAGTTGAATGCGAGAAAAGTGCGGTCCAGCAGCTTACCGTTGGAGTCGCCCATGCAAGATGTTTGATCTTAGTCGGCTTTGTTTCACAAATTGAAACAACATAGTAATCTTCCAGCTGATGCCTGAAAAATGTCGCTTGGTTTTCCTGAAACAATGAATTGGCGCACAATGATTCTATTAGGTCATTTTTGTTGTTTCCGGTTATGGAAGTTACGATGTTCTTCGCAATCTTCCCGAGGCTGGCTCCACGGCCGCCCTGATGAGGAACAGCAAAGAAGATAAGACCATATGTGTTCTTTCTCAGGTCTGCAAAAGTATCATTATTCTTGGCTGTCACCAGTGCTTGTTTGACCACAAGACCTCCAAGGCTGTGGGCCACAAAAATGATAGGGACGTTGTAGTCCCCCTGCAATCTGGATCAGTCCATCTCATACTGAATTGTAGTGCGCATTCGTACTTCAATGAGTCTGTCCTCCCTGGCTCCGGAAAGTCGATCGAGTAGGTTATTGGCATGCTGCTGGATGCCATTTGTGCTGGTGTCCCAAGCAACTCTTGAATTGTACGAGAAGATATGTATTCGAGCTGATGGGATGCGCTGTGGCAGCAGGTCGACAGGCCAAAAATTACCATTATCATACGTCCATGTCGACTCAGCGAATTTGGCTTTGCTTAGAGGATTGAGGCCATGCACGAAAACTATGCTGACAGATGTTAGCAGGCTATATGTTTCAGGGCAGGCACGAGAATACTCAATGGGATATCGTGCATGTTCGCTATTTCGGTCAGGCTCTCGTGGAGTGTGTAAGTATTCTGAAGGAGCCGTGCTCTCCGGCGTATTCGACATTGTGAGCTGAATGGGCTTCACTTAACATCATCGAGTTCCTAGTTCGATAGTCATGGTAGGGGTTGGCGACTGTCATGGAACCCTGACAGATGAAGCAGACAGAAAAATTCAGCCTTGCAGATGAAGTGGCCGAGGGGATGTGGGGTTGTGATGTTCATTAAGCGCCCCTGTCTAGAATAGAATAGTCCTAGACCAAAGGCTAAAGAGCGAGCTAGGTGAGCTCTTCGGGACCAATGATAGGTAGAGGCAGCAACGAGGAAACGATGACAGTGCCAAAAGGTCTCTGAGGTTGAAAATAGAAGGGAACGTAAAGCCCAATCATTTTGCAACGGAAGACATCGCAATATTATAATTGCGAGAAAGATCACACAAGAAGGGAGCAATTTCTCTCCTTTACAAAGCCAGAATATTTACCAGCCAGAATGTTAGCATACGCCAATTCAGTATAGAATGATTGCATGGGTGAAGCAACCAATTCATATACCATTTCAGAATGCTTTAATAGGATAGGTTGTTGTTTGTGAGGAAACGACGAACCCCTCCAACAGGTCTTAAACATCCTTGCCGATTTCCTATCAAATACAGACTTTAGTCCTGTCATACTGCGCAATCGAATCGCATCGTCATTCCCATGAGAGGGTGAACGGAATGATATGATCGAATATGGGGTGCTCATTCCCTCGATGAGGACAACCGCAGAAGCGCCGAACGGCAACAATGTCAGGAGATCCAACGATCAGCCACTAAGCTTGAGATGATTCGGCTGTATCAATGCGAGCTTCACCATTCGATCGAGAGTCGTGGTGCCACACCATACTTGAAGAAAAAAGCGAAGATCAGGGATCGTCAGTAGCCATGGATGCTATTATAGGAGCCGTATGTGGGCCCTGGATGTGCTTCACGAATTAGTCAACAATATATAGATATATATCGACCAAACTCCAAGATAGCTACGACATCGCCAGTGGACTTTCACTATGTTGGGCTGTCGGATGGGCTCGATCAATGCGACCTTCGAAATTGGACCCAGCGGTTAGGCCAGCTGTGTGTACCCGAGACCACCTTCCGGATCAGTCGGTTGCAGGAACGGCCCTCCAACACGGCAATCTTGATCTCCAAGCGGCCTGGCCCCTTTCGCGTTATGGTCCACCCATAGAATCTGAGGCAAGTTGAACACATAGCTTCGGATACCGGCAAAATCTCAGCAGCCTCAATCCGAAGGACGAGCCTATCACGGCTCACACGAACCGGTAAGCAGCATGTGACCGAGCGTCGCCCCGGCAGGTTTGCGTATCCGAGAAGCTTCAGTAATGTTGCCAAAAGCTTGTTACTACAACATAGACATACGTGATAAGCGGTACGGGGTGGGTATTCTTTGTCTGCTATTCCTGGCCTGGAAAAGCAGCCCGCAATTCAATATTAAGATGAGTTTTTGGAGTAAGAGAGTCACTGCTAACATCTACGCTAAATGAGATCTGCAAGGCGGGTGCTTGTGTTCAACAGTACCTTGCCAGCACCTCGGGTGAAGGTGCATTTGTCACCGGGGATACGGCATCTAACACTGACCCGGCTTACATATATTGCTCATTCTCGTGTGTCTCGATTTCACAGAGGATTGAATCAAGAGGAAACATCATCCTTGTTGGCATTTGAGCATTTCATCGCCCTTTGAATGAGCAACGTTGACACGCAACGTGGTCTGTACTATCGAGATTGCATTCAGGCTACCCCTCAAGGTACAGCATATTACCGATGACACCAATAGCTGCACAACATCACTGACACTGTTTCATGCTAGCTCCAGGAGGCAAGACCTTTGTGTTAGCTCGGCCAAGACATCCAACCAGACTTCGAACCCGCCTGTGTTCACCAACTCTTTGTTAAATATATAATCAAGGCTTCCCCCAGACAGTTCCACTATAAAACAGTGTATTCAGCTCATCAACTTCTGTTCTCCACCACAAGATACGTCCTTCTGGAGTTCCTGCTATCACTGTCAATACAGGTAATTCTCGAACAGCAGCTCGTTGGGTTCGAGAACCTGTGTTCAAGTCGCTAACGACCAGTCATTAGCTGCCATAGCCTCAAAACTTCAACGGGCTTCGGGATAGGCGACGATAGGCGACGTAGCTCTGCTACTCGGCAGCAGTGTTCCTATTCCAACGTCTTCTGTCGTTCACGGGACTTTGGCGCACTGCGATGTCTAGAGCGAGGACGTTACCCGGGTCCACGACTGAGGATCCGCGTTGTCCCCGGCCAAACGGTGCGACATTGATGAGCCTGCCATCAGAAATTCGAAACATGTACTATCAAGTCTCCTCGTTTCTAAGACCATCGTTGAGCCTTATGCCATCACGACACCCCTCTGGCCGGCCGTTCTCCAGGCTTGCAAGCAACTGAACGTGGAGGGATCACATCTGCTGTACACCAAAAACATTTTCCAGCTGAGTGAGGCTAGACGAGCAGTCCAGTTCCTCTCATTGGACTACCGTATCACGCGCTCCACGATACGCGAGATAACGATCTGCTTCGCAACTGGTCGGAGGCACATCAATCGGAATGATCATCCTGTGCAGGATCATGTCGCCATGGGCCATCAACCTTCCTACCATGATCTGCGCCTCCTCGCCGCTTCGATGCACCAATGGAGTATCGCCTTGACCAACATACCACCCAACATACAGACCATACGCCTATTTCCATACTCTTTCTCCGACTGCTGCAACCACGTTCAGTTTGCGTGGCCTCCTACGAGCACGTGGTTTTGCCCTGGTTGTGGCCTTCGGCAATTTTGCGAAGATAACAAGCTGGAAGACTTCCTGCCCACCACAGTGACGCGACATGACTACGGAGAGCAGGACCCCCGGATGGTGATTGCACGTCAGCCTAACATCAATCGAAATATGAGTTGTCAGCAACTGCGAGCGCGACAGGAATATCTATCCGAGGTAGCGACAGGAGCCATTAGTCGGATTGAAAACGGTGGAAATGGTTTGTGATATTAAGAAAGATGCCTTTTGGTAAGTACTGGACGCGACCAGCTCTACGATTCGCTGACTTCAATAGGCAAATCTTTGCTTCCTAGAATGCCACATACTTTTCGAGCTCCGATTTCACCGTCCACGGCGTCTGTAGGAAGATATATTGATTCACGGGGTGGAATTGTGAGACCTGCCACAATTACCCTTGTTCCTTTGGCTGTAATGACAGCAGTGTCGTATCCACCGAGACAGAGTATGCAAGAATACCATTGATTTCATTGTACGCGTTATTGAAAAGAGGAGAAAGCAGCCACGAACTAATGCAGCGCAAATACATTGTTGCGTGGATCAGTGCGAACTGAAGTTATCTCAATCCACTATAGCTAGAGAGTAGTGCGGTGGAGACTGTCGATAGGGAGAGCATATGTCCCATCAGCACTACTGTCATCCGGGAAGATACTGGTCTTTCCCATTTCCTGTTTTTTGAAATTCGAACATCGTGTATCTAGCTCTTCCGCTATTGAAAAGCTCCATCCTATTCGTATCATCATGTGTTCGGCAATTCTCCATACTCTTCCCGCTCAGCTGATATACTCGTGAATAAATGCGTAAGCTGGAACTGATGCTGTTGACGATGTCTATCACAGCAGTTCCGCATGAATCGCTCGACGGAAGGCCTCCTGACATCAGTTCAGAGACACGAATTTTGCAGACCCAGAGCTGTCTTGTTGGATCTTTCTCTCTGCTCATGAGGCCGCGCATAGAGGCGGCCAATGAGCATTGTAATCTCGCATGGGGACCAATCATCCACTAAATCGGAAGACATTCTATTCAAGTTATGGAAGTGCCCGGAAACATTGCAACAAGCATTAGATGATCTAGTGGCGAGGGGAAAACACGAGCCATCGCTATTTCGTGCAGTTAGAATGCGTTGCTAGGCTTCCGTAGAAAATCCATTGATTCGTATCCACATTGCACACAATGTTCTTGGGCTATAGGAAGCCTCATGTTCTCTAGTGACTAGTGGAGTCTTGCGCCCCACTGTACGGAGAGGCCATATGGAACAAGATCTGAATCAACCAAAACACGGGACGAAGAACAAAAGGAGATTGATGGCTTGGCATTCGGAAATCAGCCGAGGTAAGCGCCGGCGAGCAAGCGCGCAGACTTTCCACCATCCAATCGTAACAGCAGCATCTTCTGGTCCTCTACAAGCTCTTGTTCGTGACCGAGCTGTTCGACTTAGCGTCAGCCGATCGAACAGGGAAGCTGAAAAGCACTCATACGCTTGGCAAATTTATAGGATTAATGATGTACTCCATCGAGTGCATTCCAACGAGGTTCTTGTTGTCGTGCTCGAGAAGAGTCGAACCTACCAAGGGTGACAGGCACAGCAAGCATGAAATACCTGTAGTGATGGCCGATGACATGGTTGGCTACTTAGGCTCTGGTTGAGCTCACCACGGATAATGTTAGGTCATGTTTCGCCGGAGAAAGTAGAGTTAATACCATGATCTGTGCGAAACGCTAAACTTCCACCTCCGGGGAATTGCCAACGACTGCTCAAGAATACATCGGAATCCGTAGTGATCGGAGTGTATTCCCATGGTAGGTGTACTGGACCATGGTTGGGCGCTGATCGAAAATCACTGCGTGTGGTCATGCACACCCTGCTATCCTTTCCACGCTGTCAATTGTTTTCTCTTCGCCCGAGGCAAGGGGGCCTCATCGTTTCGAGAGGGCATGATCATCGGATCGAGTCGCGGAAACACCAATTACGCCACGTGTATGAGCCGATCCTGACTTTTCCGAGTCAGAGCGCTAGATAACCGCATGTCCCCGGATTTTCGTAACATTTTCTGACCTTCGATATCAAAATGTTTTGCGTCTTCGCATGCTCTTTTTCTAAACTCATGTTGTCAGGGTGGTCATGGCTCCCATTTCTAGTTCATCAGTATCGTCGTCAAGCCCATCGAGTTCCGGTCCGAAGACTGTGTATATAATCCAGAGACCGTCAGTCAAGGATTTCTTCTTGGACCTTCAAAGGTACAGTATCTCAAATCACGGCGATCGATAACTCTGGACGACTGATCTTTTTGCAGATATCTGAACATTGGGCATAGAACAGGGAAACAACTCTATCATGATCGTCGTCACGTTTGGCATCAGGCCTCAAAGACGTCGACTACGAAGCCCCGGCCCTGAAGGCCCCCTTCTCAGCACGTTGAATGATCCTCCAAGCTTCAGCTCTGTCAGGTCATAGCTGACATCATCGCCAGGCTTACAACCACCCATGAAAGTCTTGCAGGAGCGGCCATGATAGCGGAGACATGACCAAGATCGAGGAAGAGGAGAGGGTAGCTTCTCCGCGCCTTTACCTAGTACATAATACTCGACAGGTGCTCACTCACATCTTTACAAATCATCTCTGACCCGGTTTGCATACCATTCTTCGCTCATTGTTAGGTTGGGGCAACTACATGTACCATGGAGTGCCTTCACTTCGTGCAGATGAGATCGAAGTTTCCTCGTCAAGGCATCTCACATGCGTATCTAGATACTACTGTGGTCAGGCAAAGTCACAGCCCTAGCTGGCGAAGAAAGTCACCAACGAAAGCAGAAGCCCGAAATGATCTCAAAACTTCACTTCTCTGCAAGGTTTCTTCAATGGACTGCCCATTGGTACAGCGTTATAGACCACCAAGATCGTTAGCACATCATGCTCAGAGAAAAGAGACTACAGGTTCATACCTTGACTGTTATTCCTTCATTTCTACTGCACTCAAGGCTCGAAGCTTTTCTGCGCGAGACACACATATGCCTCCGACTTTCGTACTCGGAACTCCACAAGATCCATCAACATCTACCAGCCTGAACAAAAGCCTCACGGTCTTCTTCAACAATCATTTTGAAATATTTTGCCACAAGAGGTTCTTAGTAGCAACAATTTCGGACAGCGTCTCGCGCTATACGAACATGATGTGGAAAGTCAACCTCAGCTTCTTTGATAAGGTCATGCTAGCGGCTACATTCAAGCTATATGAGGAGAATTTTGCTCTTGTTACGGCCTCCACAAGGGTGGCTGCGTACCTACATTGCAGGAAGACCCATTGACTACATCAAGCGACGGAGAAGTAGTATTCTTGCTTGCATGGAGCACGCTGTATCAACGCCGATCTCGCAGTGCTGGTGCTCAAGTTCTATAAGACGAATGGGATCGTTTCCGAGACAGGTCGGCACCGGATACTAAACATCGAGTGGTAGCATGATCTCTTCACATCCTACTACATCAAATTTCCCTACCCAATTCAAAATACTGCAAGACTTCCAGCCCCTTCCTCTCCAAACCTGAACAGATACTTCCCCCTTACGGCACCTGCTGGCCAACTCGATCAGCTACCCGGTTGGTCTTACCATTGGTGAACAGGCCAGCCGAGTGACACCTGGGATTCAGGATAGAGGTTTTCTCACTCGTACTCAGAAATATGGTGATTGCGAAAAAAGGTTGTATTGAGGTTCCCCAACCCTGGGGAATTAAAAGCACCACTTCCGCCACAAGGGGGTACTTTCGTCACTTCGAAAAACGTCATTTGAAGAACACGTGGTAGACGGTGAGTCATTCGGCTTGATGCAGTTGGCATCTCCATGGCCGTTGTAACTGTTGTGACTTTCTATCCGATCTTGGAGAATCTATTCTTAGGCGGTAGCATGGTCTGATCTGCTGAGGAAATCGCAAACACTATGTAGGAACCAGTAAAGTCACTAGAATACGTCTTTTTTCGACGTGGTCCAAGACCTTTCCAGCACATTCTCAGTAATCACTGTTTGCTCATTGAATAGATATGCAGATCTGGCGAACAATATCATAGCGATACACACACAATTCGGCGCATCATTGGTAACGGGAATTACAACTGGCACAGAAATAAGCTTCAGATTTCCAAGAATCCCAATCTTTCTGATTCCAAGGAGCCAAGTCGACGAGGGCATGAAGGATGGGAAGGTCATCGGTAGTCAACGCTCGGACCTTTTTCATTAGGATCGAATTCATGCATAAAAGATTATAAAAAAATAGTCCTGTTGAACATTTTGGTGTTCGAAGAGGACGAGTAAAGGGGCCGAGCTATGGGACAACAAGGTCGGAACAGAGGATGGAGGTTCTTATCTAAGCTTCAGGAGGTTTTCCAGCCGCCATGGAAATTGTTGATGATTACCGCCAAGCTGATGAGTGCGTAGTATTCTTCAGGCGTATCGAACCTGATGGTGAAGAAGAAGGCTTCTAGCCAGGATTCTGGGTGATGGATTTTTGGATCAGAGCAGGACTTCTATCGATATTCGTCTGCGATGTTACCATTATCTACGATTGCCCCGCGTGTCGAAATACTGACTTCTCACTATCGCGTACCAATCAATGATTCAGTTTGCAGACAATCTGATGCCAAAAAGATTGTAATGATTGGCTCTCGGCGCAAGAGAGAAACCCTTAGAAGACTTTGGATAGTCTAGAAATATTTCTCTCAAAGCACGATCGGTCATTCCGTGTAGGCTTGTTGAGGATTTGGATATTGATTTCAACTACTTCACGGGAGAATCCTTGCATGCCACTTGGCTTGTCGTTCCTTTTCGTTGATCTATCGATTGACGGAGTGGAGAGACACATTCGAGAACCAGATTAGAAGAGAAGCCTCACCGCCGCAATGAGTTTACCATTCTCGAGCGATTGGTGACACAATAACCTTCACAAAGCCACCACCAACCTGAACCTCAAAATCAGCATGGCAAGCATACTAAATGTACATGGCCAAAGATATGGTTGGTGAAGTAACCTCGGTGGCTTGCCAAGCGAAGCAAATATGTATTCGGTAAGGAATACGAATACTGCATCAGGACGACAAGCCACAGACGATAACGACTGCGCACAAATACCAAGATTGATGATTGATTGAAATGGGTTGATTGGCGGTCCTCACTCGGTAGGATGATACTCCGGAGTATTGGTGGTGGAGATCGGAAACAAAGAGCTGCATGTCAGATCCTTCTGAAGTAAAATAGGTAAGGTATTATGCACTAGCATTTAGAGTTAGATTAGGTAGACGCGGGACAATAAACGTTCCGAGACGAACGAATACGGTAGTCGGTAGCGGGTACTAGCTCAGCCCTAGGAACGTCTACCACTTCGGGCATAGCGGCTGCTACCTCACCACAGTTGCGACTCACACCAATGGAAGTTCCATAAAGGCACCTTACCTTTTCCAATCTTACTCAAAAATGCATACTATATACACCTCAGGTCCTTCTGCTTTCTCTTTCCTACCTCTCTTCTGTTCAATCCAAGTGTCCAAATCGCCCTTTCGAGCATCTCTCACGGAACACCTCAGCAACAACATTCCGCAATGGACATGCCAACGACCGACCCCAAGCTCCGGCACCTCGTCGCCTTTGGCAAACTCGCAAATTGCACACTGACGCCAGGACCCTACTACTGCGACGCCAAGTACGGCGTCTACCATTATCGACCCGCAATCGCAGCCAACTCGGTCTTCATTGCATTCTATGTCGTTGCCTTCTTTATCCACCTCGCGATAGGGCTCAAGTACAGAACCTGGTTCTTTTCGTCGGTCATCCTCGCAGGTATCGCTTCGGAATTGGTCGGATATGGTGGACGGATCTTGCTTCATAACAATCCCTTCAACTTCAAGGGGTTTCTGATCCAAATCATCTGCATCGCTTTCGGACCGACCTGGTTCACTGCTGCCATCTACCTCACCCTTTCGAAAATGTATGTGAGACAAGAATTCCAGTATTCACGTGATTGAGCATTCCTGTTGATAAGATTGCCTCTTAGTGTCATCTACCTCGGTCCCCAATACTCCCGCTTCTCCCCCAAGTTCTACCTCTGGATCTTCATCCCTTGCGACATCTTCTCGCTCTGCCTGCAGGCCGTCGGTGGTGCCCTCTCGACTACTTCGTCCGGTGGATCCAAAACCGCCGTCGACGTCTCCATCGCAGGTCTCGCCTTTCAGGTATTCACGCTGTGCATCTTCATTGCCTTGGTCATCGAGTACGCCTTACGATATAACAAGGCTCAGAAAGTCATGAACAAACCCGCGCCCGTTTCGAATCGGTTCAAGATCTTCTGCGCTTTCTTGGCCTTGTCGATCCTGTTCATCTTGATACGGTGTATCTATCGTATTGATGAGCTGAGCAGCGGCTACTCGGGGCCGCTGATCCATGACGAGAAGACGTTCATTGTGTTGGAGGGAGTGTGAGTGTCTTTGGTCTTGACGTTGTCTCAAATGATACTGACATCACTCGTAGCATGTCGCTCGTCGCTCTCTACTGTCTCATAGTTGCACATCCAGGGCCCATATTCAGAGACGCCCCTCATGCTCAGGCTATGGGTGATCAGACAATGGAGCCGAAGTATGGGATCGACTCTACCTCAGCATGAGAAGAATTGACAGGCGTGATGAATAGTATCGGCGAAATCGGTGTTTGGGAAGGAGTGATGCGACCAATCAATACCACATACCAATAGCACAGCATAGGAGCATCAGAAGGGAGTCGTGCATATACTTTATCTTTCACGAAAACATCGACGATCCTCTCACCCGAATCGGAATATCATTGCTCGAACAAAAGGGACCGAGTTTTCAATCTTTTCCTCTCGAACCCCTCACACAGAGACAGCCCCAATCCTCAGAAATCAGGTTCCTTCCAAGCAAAGATACCTTCACTTTTCCCAAGCAACACAGTTATATCACTCACCCTCCAACCCCCATACTCGCGCATCCAAATCCTGCTTCCCCATGGCCCGCCCCTCAAATGTTCCTCAGCTCCCAAAATCAATCCATCAAACCTCTCCCTATCCGTCAAAGGCCGCTTACCCGAGTCCTATCTCCTTCCCAACCACATCACGCTCTTCCCTCATCAGAGATAAGTTATCCATCTCTTAATCCATGACCACCCTCTCCCCTCCGCCCTAACAACTTCCCCACCCCCACGCCCCCCCCCTACAACCCCAAACACGTAAAACCCACCCCATTCCATCCCATCACCTTAAAATTAAATCCCACATCTCAAGAACCGCAGAACCTTAAATCCCGCTCCTACCCCATCCACACCCCCATCTAAACCTACCTTACCCACCATCATGATCACCATAACCATCATCCTCATCCTCATCCTCATCCTCTCGCTAACACATACCAAGCCATCATATCATAATCACTACCACCATTCACACCCTCTTCTATCATCCAGGCTACCTATCCTACACTCATTACAACCTAGATCCACATACTCAACCTACCTACCTACCTATTCCCTCTTTCATCCGAACCTCCCCCTCTCTTTACTAGCTTTACTAGCTTGAGTGTGACTGATTGGAAAGGGGAGATGCGTATGGTATGGTATGGTATGGTATGAGGGAGTTGGAGGCGGGGTGAGTGAGGATATGAGGGGGGAAGGTGCGGTTTTGAAGGATAGGTGTGTGTGGATAGGGATGGTGGGGATGGTGGGGATTGTTTTTGGGGAGAGGGGATAGATGGTGGGGGTTGTTTTTTGGGGATGGAGGAGGGGATGGAGGAGGGGATGGTATGGTGGGTGGATGAGGGGATGGATGAGGGGGAAACTGGGGTGGGTAAGTGAGGTGGTGTGATGATTCGGTGGGTTGGTGAGGTGGTTTGGTGGTTTGGTGGGGTGAGGTAGTTTAGTGGTATAATTAGATAGTAAGGTGGTGCATGATATTTAGTGGTGTTTTCTGAGCGGTGGTGGCTTTAGGATGGGCCTGCGTCCTGGTGGTTGGGTTTGAGTTGGCCAGGAGATTATCCTTATTTTGTCTCGTGGACGAAGGTTGGGGATCTTGTTGATTATTTTCACCATTTTTCGTGAATGATGAGAGCTGACTTGCCTTGGCTTGGAGCGAAGGTCTGTCTAGAAATAGGGAGTTTTTCTTGTAGTAGTATTTAATCATGATATTGATATACAACATCGAGATTTCTTGGAGGTTGTTAGTAATGGTCACCAGAAATCTCTCTCTCTTTTGAGATGTTTATATTTATGTTTAGCATTGGGTAGGTAGTGGATTATCAGAGATTCCGGGTAAAGATTGAGAGTTAATACCTTAGTCATCCGTCTTTTTCGAGATGATATTTACTAGATACCTTGAGTTATTGAGTAGGCCGGCTATGCTGAATTGATGGGGGTGGGAGTTAGGGGGGGGGGGGGATCTTTGTGTTGTGTTGTGTAGGATGGGAAGATTTGAGAGGGTATATGTATGTGCGTGTGAAAGGTATCCCACTCGTGGTCGTGCGCTATCGAATATGGATTTCAAGACATGAACTTCAACGTGGAGGAAAAGCACTCCGCGAAAGGGCTTGTTGAATATTTACACTTGATACTGTGGTGTACACTACTACCTGCATACAACATAGCCCTACTTACACGATCGAAACCTCTGCCCACAACAGTCGATGCAGAGTTGATGATACTCGATAGCGCCACCCAGCTGTGCCGTTTGAAATACGACGGCGACGGCGTACGGATATCTGAGGGAGATATTTTTCGTTCGCGGCACGCACAATGATTAGCGTTCAAATAAATGGATATGTAAGATGGATGGATGGCTTTGGGGTATTTAAAATGCATCAAGGATTTCATTGATGGTCTGATGGTGTGGTAAGGCCGATGGATGATGCGGTTTTTGGGGAGGGGGAGGGTGGTGTGGGATAAAAGGGGGTTAGGATTAGGTGCTGGGTGGAGGAGAGGGGTGGGGGATGGGGGTGAGGATGGGGATGGGGTGGGGGTGGGGGTGGGGGTGAGGGTTGTACAGGTGGAGAGGGTTTATGGGGGGGGAGGGGTTAGGGGGTGGATGAAGATTTTGATGGGAATAGGATGGTTGGGGTGAGTATGGGTGGGGGTGGTGATGGATTTAGATGAGGTGATGGTTGTGAGTTGGTTGTGATATTGCGAAAGATCTTTGAGTTAATGAATCTGGCAGGAGGTCGCGATTGTGGAGGAAATTAATTATCGCTAAGCGAAAGACACGGTAAAGTAGGGAGGTAAGATGAAAGTTTGATGTTGATTGTGGTGTAACATTCGCTTATTCAATACTCCTTGGCGTCCAAAACATCATGCGCATTCTATGGGCACCTAAGGATCACCTATGATCAAAAGCCAGGTACCAAACATTGAACTTACCTCCGCTACTACCTCAGATGCAGATCACAGAACCTCATCACTCTCTTCATCATATCAAGCACATGTTTCCTCTCCTCAAACAAATGTGGCTCCCTGGGATACGACACGAACTCGCAAGGTACGCCATACCGCAGGCAGCCCCGGTGGAAGGCCACCGCCTGGCTGATCGGCACTCGAGCGTCGTTTTCCCCGTGCAGTATGAGGATCGGTGTGTCAACGTTCTTCATGTTCCATATCGGACTGCCGTGTCTGGCGCTGGTATCGGAGGCGTCTGTTTCCCAGGGCAGGTTGCCGGCGAGCTCGCCTTCGAACCAGGGCGCGTCGGAGGACATACACATCATGTCCCAATCGGCGACACCGGCGCCGCAGATGGCTGCTTTGAAGCGGAAGTCTTGTCGGGTTACCGCGAGGTAGGATATAAAGCCACCCTTGGTGAGGATTCCACAGTCAGTAATTTCGTTTTGATGAAGTTTGGGGCTTCCAGGATACGATTAAGCATTGAACGAGGAATAAATACATATTACCGCACCTAGACTTATCTAGCAACCACGAGTACATTCTTATTCGAGGATGAAGGACTTCAGAGTACATACCTGCGACCAGCCACCAATACCTACTCGGGTTTCGTCGATGAGACCTTGTGAGATGCAATGTTTCACGAGAGAGACGACATCATCGTATTCTCCTGTACCCATACCGCCTCGTGCCTTGCTAGCGTAGTCCTCCCCGTGAGAACTACCCCCTCGATAGTTGGGGCATAGAATAGCATAACCAGCGGATATCAGGTACGGTACCCAATAGTACCTGGAAAATACGTCAACATTGTTACAGCGGAGTACTAGTCAAAGCTAAGAAACGTTGCGGCGGAGCGGTAAATGGATTCGCGAAAGGAACCACCCCAAAGACACGAGGTAATGAATTTATATATGTAGTTTGAAAATGGCCGGACTAGATAAACTGTACCCGAGAATCAAAGCATCCTTTGAAGAATTACGAGCAATGGGTCGCTCAACAAGAAGAACTGCTTTCGAGAAATGGTGCAGTTACCAGGACGGGCAATGAGTAATATGCTTGAAAAGCTGGCGTGCTCAATAACTTAGGCCGGTCGATGGAACTTGTGAGCTTGAGAAGGGGAACGGCAAGGCTCGTAACAGGGGGTGTATTATCCGATGAATGACTTACCCTTCAATATTGAATGCGACACTGACTCGAGCGTAGGGTCCTCCGTGCACAAGTACCAATGTTGGCATTGGTTTTGGATCTTCGAGAGAGCGAATTGGGCGAATGAAGATCCCATCACAATCCAAACCATCACTAGCCTTGCAAGAGACTGGTTTTGCACTCCCAATCGTACATTTGGCGATGTTAGATCCGTGTTGGGACAGTTGGCATGGCGATTCATTCCCCACTCGGGAGTACAACTCAGTAGGCGAGGAAGAGTCGCTCTTCGCGTATATTATGATGTCCCTTCCCGGGGCTACATCTGCGTCCCTGCCAAATCTCCGAGTTAGTACATGTTCATTGACGCATGCATATAATCTGGTGGAGAGAAAGCAGAGTCCACCATTCAATAGAAGGGTTCAATTTCCTCAAGATGGGTCCACATATAGTTGGAGGTAAGTAGAGGATATCCCTAAGAGATACCTCGAGAGTGAATGGCAAAGGAGAAGATATGCATTACCAGGTGTGTATCTCCCCCAAGTGTTCAAACAAGTATCGAAGTAGCCGGGGGTGCGTGCCCATTAGAGCATCGAGGGCGAATATCTCATCGTAGAGACCACGTTGAACCCGCCCGGTCAGTCTGCTCCCGCTCTGGCGTAGCTCCACTGCACATTCACTCTTCCCGAAAGCAGACTTCGACCATTTGCCGTCCTCGGTGGAGATTCTGTAGACACAACCCGAGGTACAACTTTTATTTGGCATGTAGCCGGCTATAAACCAGAGGTATTCATCGGTATGGTATACCCTGGAAAATTGGGGACTCAGTGGTATGCAATTAAGACATTAGACAAAGCTATAGAATAACACATGGAAGAAGAGGTTTTCCCGAGGAATGGGAATGCTCGCAAACGTGAAGTTATAAACAAGTCCGGTAAGCCCCTTGACATTCGATATAAATCAGGAAGAAAGACTGATTAAGGGGTATTACCACCGAAATCACCTCCTGAGTTTGGGTCAAATAATTCAATAGAGGGGCTTACAGATTCCGTGCCGGACCAGGAAACTTCTCCTTGCTAAGGAGCATATGTTTGCCCTGGGCAACGCTCACTTTTCGAAAGGTAGTACCATGAAATCCTGCTGAGTCAACCTCGGGGGTCTCTTGCGTGATACAAGCAATTTCAGAAGAGTCACCCTTCCAAGCGAAATCTGTTACATGGAAGCTCTCCTCTAGCAGAGTCACCACCTCCCTCGTGGCAAGGTGCACACACCTTATACGATTGTATTCCCAATCTTCGCCGTACACTTTCGCCTCGCCGGTCGCCTTCTCTCGAGCCTCTTGATCTTTGCCTTTCTCATCAGGGCTGAGAAAGGCGATGAACTGTTGGTTTGGACTCCACTTGAATCCAGCAATTTGCTTCTTGTTCTCCGTTTTAGTCACAAAATACGGCTCACCGCCGCCCGAAGGCGATACGATATATATAGCAGAACTCTCCCCTGGTTTGGCTCTATCAGAGATGAAGGCAACTTCTCCCATATCTGAGGGTCTAGGAGACCATTGTGGCAATTGATCATTGAAGAGGCCGGATGTAATTTGGCGTGCTGAATGTTCCTTGCCAACATCAGCGAGCCAAAGAGAGGAAGTGGCGTGCTCGCCAGATCGCGTGGTCGTGCGGACAGAGTAGACGACCTTGGTACCGTCGGGCGAGATGCGGACGTCGTGGGGCACAGGGATGTCCATTAGACCCTCAGCTGTTACTTCTTGCTTCTCCATGTTGACGGATTCTATCTACGAGACTGAGTAGCAGTCGGAAGAGTAGGAGGATCCTATACGCATAGCATGTTGTGATGAAAATCGAGCCGGCATGCGGTTGCTTCAACAAGTACCTGCCCTTACAAGTGTCATTATGACTATGACAATGCGGTACGTAAGCGATGCTCTGCCTTGATGAAATACTGCAGTGAGATGTGCCAAGCCGTGCCAAGTTATGGCTAACTTTCTTTGGACTAGCTCTAGCTATCAGCTTTCTCTGTAGCAACTTGTTCCTCTCGAAGCTATCCTAACTCCATCTTACTCAGATGGTAGAGCGGCATAGGTAGGCATCAATTCCTGCTGTCTCAAGTACATTGAAAGGAAGTAAGTTGATGAATAAAGCACAATGCTCCGGTGTCGACCTTGGGATCGATCAATCTGTTTATCTATACATCCTTGATTTGTACGTGCATTTTGATGAGGTTGCTTGAAGCGTGGGTAAATTTCGTGCAGACTGTAGGGTTTGTACAGTTGGCTTTTATTGGATTTCACGAGCTGCCTGAGCGACAGTATTCCTGATCAATCAGGTCTTTCCATCAGCGATGGCATTTGGAAATTTACCAATTTCTGTCATGAAAAGAAATAGATAAGAAGGCTTCAATTTCTCGCTAAATTCTTATTGTGTTCATCATTACTTCTATCGTTGCTATCATCGTTGCTTTCCTTCTTAGTATGCTTGTCGTCGGCCTCGTAGCCATGTCCATTATCGCTGTTCGTGATGCGACCTTTATCGTCGTCATTGCTATAACATTTGCTACAATCGCTGCTTCCTTCGCAGCTTTTGTAGCTACGATCCTCAACACTCTCCCAGCCGCTACCTCAGGTACCCCGTTGGCTGCCGTTCTCATTCCCGAAAATATCGGCCATCATCTCGGTAAGAAGTCTGACCCTTTCGCTAACGTCGTCGTCTTCGCCATTGCTACTTGACGACGAATCTCTGATCGACGAGGCATCATCCCCAGCAGTAAAGGGCGAGCTCTCAGTCGACAAGGCGCTGTTCCCCGATGAAGAGCTTTCCTCAGACTCGGAGTCTTCAGAAAGCGAACCTTCGTCGGACCAAAAGCTTGCCTCTGATAAAGAGCTGTCTTCTATCGAAGAGCCGTCAGTCAGCGAAGGCAGCGACGGACTCTCGTCAAGGGACGAGCTGTCATCTAGCGAAGAGCCGTCAGTCAGCGAAGGAGGCGGCGGGCTTCCGTCTAAAGAGAAGCTGTCTGCATGTGACAACGAAAGGGGCCTTCGGTCTCCGATGGCGCCGAAAGTGTGATGTTGTCTGCATCTGTAGCAGAAATTATGCGTGGCGTCCTGTGTGTCGAATTCTGATTGACACCTGGAACAGATGGCTTGACGCCAGGGGCCGGGATTGTAGGCGGAGGTGGATGCCCAGATGTTGTGCTGGTTCCAATTGGATGGAGCGGTCCAGGCGTTGTGCTGGTTCCATGCCATGGTGGGTGAGTTGATGTCTTAGATGTTGCGTTAAGGGAAGGTTGGTGCAGACGGTAGGTAGTTGGTATATTTATACTAGTATGCGTCTACTTTCGTTGTTGGTGATCGACTTGAGAGGCAGTGTGCTATATTCCAGATTTGTGAGAAGAAGGAAAGTAGGAGGTGAGTTGTTCTATATATGCCTCATGGTGGAGGCGGCAAGATATTCCGATTTATTCATTGTTAAAGTTGTGGGGAAGACCCAGTTTTCTGAAAATACAGTTTATTGTACAATTATTCTTACCAGCCCAAAACGTGTCTTGATGACTCAGGTCCAAGGGTTGTTGTCTCCACTTTGCGACGGCCTGAAAGGGAATTGCTCGAGAAGCATAGATCCATTATTCCGAACAGCAATTCGGAAGTGAAGGCCAGGCCATAATCATCGATGAGAATCTCCTAACAACGATGAACGAAGATGAGCTACTATACCCAGCTTCAACTCCTCCATCCGCTCGAGTGCCAGATGAATCTTAACTTCAGTACCTCTCCCAAGCCATGAAACCCAGTCTCCTCACATCCGCTTACTATCGGCACCATCCAAGAATCCAGCGTCCACATCGCTACCGTCGAACCTCTCCAAAATCCCTCTTAACACTTTTCACATGCTAGATCCTTCCCAATGGACCCACCACTCCACTTTTCGCACATTGGGAGGGGAGTCACTGGGTGGTAGGTTGGTAGGGTGGATCTTCGAATTCTCGAAACCTTGGATCGCTTCAAGCCTAGATTCGGCATATGATAAGGTTACCTGATGCATGTTATCTGTATGAGAAGGGACAGAGATGTTAAAGAAATGTGCAATTCACTCCTTTGTTCAGCAGCCTAGGGTCTTTGCGGTGGTTGTAAAGTCTTTATATATCATATATCTCCAGATCGATAAACAATTGCCAGGAATACCGAGGGCGACGCCAATCCAGATAATAATTCAGCGCAGTCTTACCAAAGACACTCTCCAGATGGCCTCAATGTGAAAGAGGAAATGGCATGAGCACAACCGCTGAACGTTTGCAACGACGTAGAATAAGAACGAGAAGTGACGAGGAGCGTTTGCTATCAAATAGGCTCACCTCACTCAAGAGATATTTTCCCGACAGTTGACAGAGATTCGTACAACATCGGTTTCTCCATATCACCTAGAACACATTTTGGATTCCGTGCCTCGATAGCTTCTAATACGTGCTGTAAGCGCTCGGCCAATCGTATCCGATTATCTCGTACCTTCGTCTCTCGGTTGTGTAGACTCCGTTATGGTCATCATCCTCTCTACATGCATGTTTTTGGTTATTCCGCCCCCGACCACGTTTGAAAGCCCTGCCGCTAAGAGCTCAAGGTAATCCAGTCCTTTGCTTCCATGGAAAACGTCGTCGTCCTCAGGAATCTTCGACACAGCCAGTCATTATCCATAAAGGCCAATGTCGCGGCATCGTAATCTCCATATCGACATCGAATCCCCCATATCCCAATACTTCATCGTGGTGCCAACACCTCCTCCACCTCCTCTTCCCCCATCATACCAACCTCTTCTTCCCCTCCTCCCCCTCCCTCTCCCTCAGGTCCCATACCCACACCCCCTCTTTCCCCAGAAACACCACTCTCCAGCCCCTTCCCCTCTTTCAGCAACCATCCAGCAACCTCCTCCTTCCCACCAGCCTCAGCAGCAAACACAGCATCCTGCCCCACCCCATTAAGAACCCCAACATCCGCTCCAGCTCTCACGAGCGCCTGTACAGCATCCAAATGTCCATTCAGCGCCGCCCAATGAAGTGCCGTATTCCCAGCTGCGTTCTTACGATCGAGATCTATACCTGAGGAAAAAGTGGTCAGGAGGGTGTTGAGTGTATCTGTACTGTTCGTGATCAATGCCGTGACGAGGGTGGGCTGGGTGGAATAGTACCGAGGTGGCCATTCGCGGCTGCCATATGGAGGAGTCCATTGCCGCTGTCTGGGTCTGCGGCTGCGTTTAGGATTGTGTATGGAGGGGTGGAGAGGCGCTTGGCGATGGATTCGATGCTGGTGGTGAGGTCGGGGGTTTCGCCAGTGCGGGCGAGGTAGAGGAGGTCTTCTATTTGGTCTTCGGAGAGGGTGGTAAGGTTTGCTGTTGGCATTGTGGGGTTGTGAGAGGAGGGCGAGAGAGGTGCGAAAGATAGATACGGATTGTCGATCAGTATCACATTTTTATTGGAGTGTGATAATTCTATGAGTATTCGGTCAAAAGCTCTACAGGTTCTCCGGTATAATGACGAGAGGTTTCCCTATACTGTCCTCTTAAAGTACAGTAGGGAAGACCAACAACGCAGGCTTAAATAGCGAATATTGAGTTCCATATGGCCAGCAACCCTTGGTCAAACGCCAATGCCAAATATACAATATACAAGGTCCGTGTCCATCTTCTCAAAATCAGTCCCTCAACCATGCCCTCCTCTTCTCCTCCTTCCTCTCTTTTCGCTTCTCCTTGAATGCCTTCAGCTCTTGCTTACTCAATTTCTTCCCACTCCTTTCCGCCTTCAAACTCTTCCCATTATGACTATTCGCCGCAGCATCAACATCAAAGAAAGCGCTCATCTGCCTCTTGCTCTTGTTCTCATCGTTGTGGTTCTCCGGGTTGATGCTATTGGGCTGCCACTTTCCCGTAAAACGATTGAACACACCCGTAGCCGCGTAAACGGCCGTAGGATCGGCTGGCTGTCTATTGATCTCTTCACCCGGCTGGAGTTCCTGGGCGTAGGGGGCTGTGGGGTCGTAGTCGCCGTGGACGGCCGGATCGTAGCCACCGTGCGGTCGTTGTGGTTGTTGAGCGGTGTCTTCGGTTCCCGGTGCTGGCGCTATTCTGTCGTAATTGCCCACACCTGGTGCTGCAGGTTGTATGGGATCAGGTACGCGAGGGTTAGTCCATTGCGATTGTCGTGTATACCGGTTGTAGAAGTAAAAGGCTTGAGCGTTGTCATCCCAGACTGGATCCCACCCATCATCTTGTGGATCCTCAGTGGGAAGAGGAGGTGCAGAAGAAGTCACTTTGGGCAATGGTGGTGCCGTTGAAGAGATGTCCCGAGAAGTTGCGGACAGAACTACCTCCTGCATGTCCACTCGTGCCACTGTTGGTTTTCCACGATCTGGTGAGGCGGCTGCAGCTTTACCGCGACTCGAGCTACGTTCCCCGCTTTCGCTTCTTGCGAGTTCAGGCAGTGACATCTTGTTGCTATTCCGCCTTCTGGTAGACCTTTGACAAATGAGAAGCTAACGATGCGTGGGGTTTCGCCGTCAGTCAGATGATCACTCAGCCGTGTGCACCATCAATATCTATACCGTATTTAGAAAGTCGCAACACAGGCCCAATTGTGGGGTAAGCTCGTAGAGGAACCCGTACACTCCAACGGTGTATCCCTTTGCATGGACGTCGTTCACAGAAAAGTCACAGCTCCCTCTCCTAAAGATAGAGTCCACTAGTGACTAAGCAGATCTCGGGCGTACCCGGATATAGTAAAAGGCAGCGGGATCGATAAGACACTAACCAACTTAGGTACTCAGACAGACGGCTCGGCGCTTCGGGCGCTAGTTTAGACTGGATCCTAAAAGTGGGTCATCTGCTATCTCCCACAACTCGTGCCCTTCCACCTTCCGATATCGCCAGTACCGTGGGAATCTCAGATCATGGCTTGCTGACCCTTGTTGTTGCCTTTCCCATAGTGGACCCTTCGTCCTCCTCTTCCTCCTCGCTTCCTCAGTGATTTCTCTTGTGCCTGATACATTGAAGCCATCCCAAGGCCAAAGCTACAAAATAACCGCCAAGATGTATCTCATTCCTTCAGTCTTCACAAAAACACTCATGGACAAGAAGACGGAGGTGGTCGTCTTCTCTGCCACAGCCATTGCCCTCTATGGCTACGACCAAGGAATGATGTCCCTCATCAACACCAACTACGACTATCTCGCTACAATGGGCATAAAAGAAGAGAATCCTCTGGTCGGCGTCATAGTTTCTGTATACTATCTTGGATGTGCCGTCGGAGCGGTACTTGCCAGCCTGATGGCAGACAAGATAGGGAGGAAACCGGGGATATTCGCCAGTCTTGCCCTTACTTCGCTGGGAAATCTGCTCATGTTCCTCGCGGGCCTGGGCTACAAGAATGGGGCGATGACGATGATGTTCCTTGGACGCATCATTATGGGTTTGGGTGTAGGTGGTATTGATTCCGTCATACCCGTCTACTCGTCCGAATTGAATGAAGAAGGTGGACGGGGCGAGGCTCTGGCGAAGGAGTTCCAGTCCAATATATTCGGCCTCAATATGGCCTTCGCTATCAATCTGGCTGTCACGTATGGTCTCGGCAAGGATAATCAATGGGGTATGTGAGCTCTGCCGTGCGATGCGGTCATTAATTGACATAGTACAGCCTGGCGTATCCCCATCATCGCCATGCAAATTTACCCCGTTCTCTTACTCTCCTTCATCTCTCGCCTACCTGAAACGCCTCGCTGGTTCATCTTCAATGACCGTGGGGATGATGCCAAAGGCGCCCTGACCGAAATTTACGGTGAGGATGAGATGCAAGAGAAATACGACGAGCTGGTTGAAGCACACGAAAAAGAGTCAAGTCAATCAGTCGGCTATAGCGACATGATATTCCCCTCAGGCAGTCAATTCCATCCCACGATGGTGACAGTGATGGGTCAAGTCAACCAGGCATTGACCGGCTATGGCGCGGTCAGCGTGTACGGCCCGCAGATCTTCGAACTGCTCGGGCTGGGTGTGCAAGAGTCGGAGTTCTTGACCATGGGCAACTACGTCTCATACTTCTTCCTCATGACTTTCGCCTGGCTTTACATCGACGTGGTGGGACGACGTCTCCTGATGGTCGCTGGAGCGCTCGGTCTCTCTGGTTGCTTTCTGATCTTGACCTTGCTTGGAGGCCTGGCACAAAACGCTGATCAGCTTGGGATACCCGACCTGCCACTTGCCGTCGTTGGTGGCATTACACTCTATATTGCAACTGGCGCCTTCGGTATTGGATGGCTAAGCGAGGTCTGGCTTATCCCAACAGAAATATACCCATCCTCGTCACGCGCTCAGGGCGCAGCCATCTCTGTCGTCATATGGGGCCTCGCAAATTTCGCCGTTACGCTCCTAACTCCGATCGGCTTCAACAATCTGAGTTATTGGCTTTTCCTCGTCTTTGCAGCCACGAACGGGTTTGCTGCCTGGTGGACCTGGGTGAGTCAATCTCCTGGTACATCAATGCCTGTTGCTGACACCTTTCTCACAGGCTTATTCCCCAGAGACGGCTGGACGCTCGTTCGAAGCGAATCAACGATTTTTCGAAGATGCGAAAGAGCACAATACGTGGCTGGTCACCAGAGTCAACAAGGGAGAGTTCAGGGGTATGCCGAAGAGCGAGAAAGACGGTCAGGATGGAGAGTCACAGCCACTGTTGGGCAATGGGTCCTAATACTCACGAAACCTGAAATGAATATAGATCTCTCCTTGTTGATATCCTGCCGTACTTATGGGGACCGCTCATCTTCACTTCGCTCGTAGCGTATCTAAATATATATACAGGCCGACCAAATCGGCTATAGAGCTAGATGCATGGAACGTGCTTGAGGTGCCGTTCAACTGAGTCCATTCGACCCATATCTGTCAATCTATTGGGTAAGTCTTTCAGCATCGAATGCGTTGCAGTGTTTGATTACCATGACCGGTCGCGGCAGCATTGAGAGTATGGCGATGACCGCATCCTGCCTTGGACCTTATCGCTCGCTCCATTCATACGAAGTTATTCCTTGTAACAGGACCAATCGGCTATGCATAAGAGAATCATTATGGACTGTTGAAAATCGATGAAGTGGATAATCTAGCACTCTTCCTTAGAACAGATGGCGGGATGCCAATCCATGAACGTGCCTGGAAAATGCAGTAGAAATATCGGCCCCCTCGGCAATTCAAACAATGGCGACATCCGCAGCCGCTGTAGCTTGGATCAACTGCGCGGACGGTGAAGGGGGAATGGGAGGAGATTCTATTTCGACGAACGTGACGTAAAGGCGTTTCTCCGCGCCTGAGACAGATGTTAGTACATGAATTGGCCATCTGCTGCATCGATGGTGCCGTGTCGTCGAGTCTGAAACATCGCGGGAACTGTGATTCCAGCTTACCAAGTCCAAGTGCCGTGCCGAGTTTCCCCTGCTTGATGCACATCTCATTGACAGCCACGGCCGCGGCCCATATTTCGGAATACTTTTCTACGTCGCGCACATCGCGCCGACCCGGCTGTGTGCTGTCGTGGGAGTGGAGGAATAGCCAGCATTTGAGGTCATCTGTACGGTCATTTTGGTCAGTTTGGCCCTTTTGAGGTTTGCTAGCGCATTGATGGATACTTCGCAAATGAGCAGTATTCACCTGATGGAAGTTTCCCCGGCAAGCCCACCTGTACATCTGGCTCATTGGGAGGGCCGAATACTAGGGGCTGCAGGGACCAGGGCATCTTGGCGAGCACATTCTGGCAGGATGCATATGGAGGTACGTCCGTCAGAGGTTGTCTGTCTTCTGTGCAATGCACTATGATGTCTGAAGATCTGACCCGGACTGAAAGGCCTTTGTGTGCGCCTAATAGTTAAAGGAAGGGTCACGAGGTCAGCACGTATTTGAGGACTTCCGCAAAGGGGGAGTGGGCCCTGGTCGCACCTGTGTATCCAATACCACCGGTTGGGGGGCTCTGCCTTTCTACACACTTTCCGATGGTCAGGCTTGCCGCGAGTGCTATCTGGCGCCAATTGGCTGCGTCGGCCACCCCTAGAGCGGCTGGGAGAATATCGATAGCACAATGGCCATCATCTATACTCAGTGAGTAAGAAAGTCTCTTGACAATTGTGAATGTTGATAATTGAAGGGGAACTAATTTCGGGATGCAATTGGGAAAGTAACCGGGAGATAATCCAAGGGTGACAAACCACTTAGATAACGAAATGGGAGAGGCACATCAAAGCTTCCTCTGTCTCGCAGACCAAATGTCATAGGATTGTAGTCCTGCGGGATCTTCGATAAGGCATTCCGGCAGCTCGCTGGTACTAGATCCCTCCCCAAGAGGTCTAGACAGACAATGTTAGGAAGGTCTCTGAGCTGCGTCACATTGGTGGGAGCTAGGAGCGCTGATGCGTTATTTTGTAAAGACTGTAAAGTGAGTACATCGTTTGTTGGGTGCGTAGTCAACGATTGGGCTGGCATTGAGGAGGCTCGGAAGACATTGAGGAAGACACAAATGGTAAGAAAGCAGGACAGTCCCATCGTCGTACTTGGTGGATAGGGATGGACTACGAGTGAAAGATATTTGTGAATTCAATTGTGAGCTTTGAACTGCACATCGAAGAGGTGGACTTTCCGGTTGCACGGTCATGCTGTTGCGGCTAAAGTCAGTGGAAGAAGACGCGTAGCGTTCTGGCGATCCAGGACGGCGTGAGAAGCGCATTGGCGACACCCATGAAGCGGATCGTGCGGAAAAGGAATATGTACGAAATCGTCTTGCGTATCGATGGATACACAATTGCGAAATACGTATGATGTCTGGTGTGCTAACATGGGAGGCCTGAATGATGTTCTAACAAAACCATAGGGACTTTTCAAACGAGAGTGTCATGCAGGACCAAAGCAGTCTGATCTAATATGATGCGAAGTAGTTACGCAGTATCTCAAGCTGCTCTCACTCGGCCAGACACCACCAGCAGAGATAAGGACGCTGCTGACGAATACCATCAGTCATACGGCGAAAGCGTAGAAGCTTGAAGAGACTACCTCGGATACAAAGCGCTGAATCATCTGATAGGAACCATGGAGAGTTGAGCACACCATGGACGTAAGAGCTACAATAGATGAACGAGGGAAGTTCCCAGATACTTCAATTGGGCATTAGAATACGCCAAGAGACGCTAGCGATCGCTTGCCTCGGCAACGGCGATTAAGTAAAATACCCCCTAAAAGCAAACAATACTTAAGAACAAACATTGCTACACCGATCTCTATCTCGTTCGGTGTTGCCTACGGCGATGCTAATCACAACTTGCAAAGATGTCTGCGGTGGCCGACCCGAACTCTGAATCAGTAACATGGTATAGTCAGCGTAGTGATCCACGTCCACCAGATTTACGGTTACTGCATTTCAACGATGTCTATCATATTGAGTAGATTACCTTTTTAATCCCTTCTCATTTTGACCAGAGTTTGTATAAACAGGTCACTGACGAACATGAAGGGCTGGCTCCGCAGAGCCAATTGGGGGTATCTCCCGATTTCAAACAGTGGCAAATCACTACCGCTCGGATCCGCAATACGCCAAGCAATCCAAATTGATTACTTTGTTCTCCGGCGATGCTTACAACCCAAGCCTTGAGAGCTCGGTGACTAAAGGCAGGCACATGGTACCAGTTCTGAACAACTTGCAAACAGATGCGGCGTGTGTGGGTGTGAGTATGAACCCCTTTTCTTTCGAGCACCTACTCAGTGGCTTTGACATATTATTGATATTGATTGTACATAGAATCATGACCTTGACTTCGGAGTTCCTCAATTCAGGCATCTGAGCAAGCAATGTCATTTTCCGTGGCTTCTTGCAAATGTACTAGATCCTGGGCTGGGAGACGATGTGCCGTTGGGTGGCTGTGCGAAGACGGCCATTCTTGAGTCGTCAAACGGGATCAAGGTAGGTCTGATAGGACTGGCCGAACGGGAATGGTGAGCAACTTCTCTCTACAGTCATGCGTTAGGCCCATTGCTCATCATCGTGCAACAGGCTGGATACTATCAATTCTCTACCCCCAAATTTGATCTATAAATCCGCTTCGCAAACGGCCAACGAGCTAATTCCAGCTTTGCGAGCCCAAGGTGCGCAAATAGTGATCGCCCTAGCGCATGCGAGAGAGCCAAGTGACTTCAAGCTTGCGGAGAAAACGTCCAAGGGTCTCCTCGACATGATCCTCGGAGGTCACGATCATTTCTACGCTCACCACATCGTCAACGGTACTCACGTCCTACGATCTGGGACCGATTTCAAGCAGCTGAGCTACATCGAAGCTCGGCGAAGGGAGAAGGATCAGCCAGGCTGGGACTTCGACATCATCCGCCGCGACATCACGAGAGCTATTCCTGAGGACGAAGCCACTGTGAAGTTGGTCGATAAGCTGACGTCAAGCCTCAAGAGCAAGCTTGAGAAGCCGATAGGATATACTGCAGTTCCGCTGGATGGTCGGTTCACTACGGTAAGGACCAGAGAGAGCAATCTGGGTAACTTCGTCTGCGACCTCATCCGCCACTTTCACGATACTGACTGCGCTCTGATGGCTGCTGGTACCATACGTGGGGATCAGATCTATCCGCCTGGTGTCCTGCTGATGAAGGATATACTCAACTGCTTCCCCTTTGAGGATCCCGTCATCGTCATTCGTGTCACGGGGAAAGCTATACTGGAAGCGCTTGAGAACTCCGTCAGTCTCGTCCCCGCGCTCGAAGGCCGATATCCTCAGGTCTCAAATATTCAGTTCAAATACGATCCACATTTAACCTCTGGTTCACGGGTGCTATGGGTCAAAGTTCACGGCGAGCCATTGGATCTGGCTAAAGTCTACACCATGGCAACGAGAGGGTACATGGGCCGTGGCAAAGACGGCTTTGAATCGCTACTCGTAAAAAGTGAAGGCGGTCACTGCGAGGAAATCGTCTCGGAAGAAAACGGCATCCTAATCAGCATGGTCATGCGCCAGTACTTCATGTCCTTGAAGGTCCTTGGCAAATGGACACGTTGGTCGCCAAGCCTTCACAGACACTGGGATGGTGTCAACGATCGCCTACATGCCGGTGGAAAAGTCCGTCAGCCGGGCGAAGCTCAGAACGTCCTCAAAAACAACGCTAACGGCAGGCTGCGCGCACATGCTGAAAAGGCAAAGACGGATGTTGATGGCAAGCTCGTCGACTCGGATACCGATGATGAGAAAGAGGTTGAGCATGAGGGCTTGGCCTCTTCGGTGGCAAGCGTTGGTAGCGTCGAGGATGAGGCGCGGAGGCAGATGCATGTTGCGAGGAAATTCACTCGGGTTTGGATGGAGCTGGCGGGTATTGAGAGGCGTGGTGTGGATGTTGTTGGGGATGTTGATGCGCATGGAGCATTACCGCATTGGACTCATGGGATTGCGCCGAAGTTGGAAGGGAGGATAGTGATTGAAGGTAGGGATGGTGATCGGGACGTGTGAGTGGCTGATTGGATGATGATGATGATGATGATGATTTTATGATAGTTAGATCTGGAATAGGTCTGACCGAGACTTATGGCTATGAATTCTAATATAACTAGCATCTTTGGTGCTGATGAGGGGAGAAAGGCCACTCCACCCCCAACCCAAAACCCAAAACCTACCCCATCCCCAAAGAAAACCCTCACAACATCCCCTTCCTCGCCAACTCAACCTTCCTCCCCACCTCCCCCTCCCTCCACCCGCCTTTACTAACACACACCGCGCTGCCGTCGCCCAACTCGACTTTATCTTCGACGGCCGGGAAGGGACAGGGGCAGTGGTGCGGGAAGTGGACGCAGGCGAGGGTGTGGGGGCAGAGGTAGTTTGTGCAGTGTGCTGTTACGATATCAGACGTATTAGTAAGGCTTGTGGATAGAAGGGGGGCTGTGGATAGAGTGGGAAGGGTGGATGGATGGAACTTGGGAGGAAAAGGGGATTACCGGCTTCGTAATTGCGCTGATACCATTCCGAGTCGCTGGCGACGTTCTGTTGTTCTTGGCCGTGGTGGTGGTGCTGTTGCTGTTGCTGTTGTTGCGGACCACCGTTGAACATCTGTTCGAAGAATTGAAATTGCGCGGATGCGAGGGTTAGGAGGGTGGAGAGGAGGGTGAGGGTGAGGATGGAGAGATGCATTGTGAGGTGTGGTGTATTGGATGCGAGGATGAGGCCAGGTCATTGAAGAGTCGCAACAGGTACACAAGGTGACAAGAGGTAGGGCCGAACTAGCGCCGAGTTCGCCAAGACGATCTCCAGATCCAACCACATTAGTCAGCCTCTTCGACGCTTACTCATGCATCCAAATCGAGACACCTCCATTCCTCGAACCAAAACCACCACCTCCACCAACGATAATCCAGCAACCATGCCACCACCTCGATTCCCACCCTCCCCTCTCCCCCTCCTCCTCCGTTCCCGCCTCCCCACCCCCTCCCTAACACCCCTAACAACCACCCGCCCCGCCTCCCACGCCTCCCAAGGCCGCGCCAACAAAGCCGCCCAAGGCCCCGGAAAACGTCTCGGCGCCAAAAAAGGCGCCTCCGAGCTCGTCGTGCCGGGGAACATCATATTCCGCCAACGCGGCACACACTGGTTCCCCGGCGAGAACTGCGCCATGGGACGCGACCATACGATATTTGCGAGGGAGAAGGGATATGTGGTTTTTTATCGGGATCCGGAGTTGCATGCGAAGAGGAAGTATATTGGGGTTGTGTTTGAGCGGGGGGAGGTTTTGCCAAGGAGTCGGTTGAGGCCGAGGAGGAGGAGGTTGGGGCTTGTGGGGAGGGAGAGGGTGGGCGGGGAGGGGGAGGGGGAGGGGGAGGGTGTGGTTGGGGAGGAGGAGGGAGAGGGGAGTGTTGCGGTGGAGGAGGCTGGGGTTGATGAGGTGCGAGAGACGGACGTGAGGCAGCTAGCGAAGAGTCAACAGATGAAGGGGATGGAAGTGCCGAAGTTGGAATTGAGGCCGGGATATCAGTACCGAGAGTCGAACTGGCATATCGGACGCGCGGCCGAGCGGGCGGATATCAAAGTGCGGGAGTATAAACGGGGCGATCGATTCCTGGCGTGGCGGAAACTGAATGCGAGGAAGGCGAGGAATGCGGAACGGAGGGCGTTGAGCTCGAGGAAGAAGAAGGGGAATGCGAGGAGGAGGTGAGGTGAGGTGAGGGGTGGGGTGGGGGGATGTGGGTGTGTGTGTGTGTATGAGGTAGCTACAATGCGTTTTCGGATGTGATGGGCCCTATCGCAGCAAATCACATCCTGCTTTCGCTGATACGCTCTTAGCGAACAGAAGGTAGAGAGAGCTCTGCAGACGGATCATATATATCGAACGCGTCTTGCTCCCAGCTTGACATCGTTCAAGGAAAGGAAAGGAAAGGACCTTGATAGTGTCCGCAAGCAATCTTTAACACCATGTCCTATCATTGCCCCCCTACAAGCCCTCTCTCTCAGCCAACTACCCAGATGCTCGGATAAGGCAGTTTGCGGTAAACATCATTGGACGTATTGAGAATTAGTTGGGTGAGGATGAGAGTTGGTTTGGTTGTGTAGAGTAGAGTAGGGTATTCTCGGTTCAATCAATGGGATTCGGGATTAGCGATGAGGAAGACGTCAAACGAGGACTACATATCTCTTCTTCTGCCCAACACAGCAGGCTTCCAATCTCCATCCCTACCCCAAGACCCACCACTATCCGCCTTCCTCACCCCCCATTCACCCTCTTCCCCTCCTATCACCCTCTTCCTCTCCCTCTCCCCATCCCCATTCACACCATCCCCTCCATCCCCTCCTCCCCCTCTTCCCCCCTTCCTCTTCCTCTTCCTCATCCCCCAACTTACTCCCCCCTATATACTCTCCCCCACGCAGCCTTCCGATTCCCTAACACACCGGAAGCAACCTACACCCTACTGCATATCGATGTCTAGAGAGGGATTGGAAATCATGAGGACGGATAGTAGACAGAGGGGAATATTTTGGTCGTGAAGGGAATGGAATGGTGTGTGAGTTTGAGTAAGAATGCCGAAATTATGTATTCTTCTTCTTCTTCGGTGGAGTGCGATGTTTGTCTGTTTCCAATGCGAATGTGGGGTATTGAAGGAACTGAAACACCAAGGCATCTCGAAGACAGCCGGCCAATTCTGCGGTGTAGAAACCCCTCCTTTGCTCCAAGTTGAAGCATCCCATTACCACCTCTTTATCCAAGTCTCCGCACCTACAATTCGTTATCCAACTCTCGCATTCGGTTCATCCCATATCGCCAGCCTACTCTACCACCATGCTCAGTACCGACACTCATCCCACATCGCCAGCTCTCCCTACTACCATGCTCCGTACCGACTGACAATCCAAGCACGACACTCATCCCACACACATTACTTTGAAAAAATTAGAGCTGACTCATCCCCTCGTCCCAATCAACATCCTCCAACAAAGCCACATCATCACCCCTCACGTTCCCACCCGCACCCGTCAATTCCATCTCCGCATCCCTCTCCATCTCCCTCCTCTTCACGCCATCGACAAGCTTGGAGTCGAGTTTATAGGTATAGAACAGCTCGCTGACGACGATGCGATAGGTGCCCCTTCCTTTCGCCATGGCTTTCATCTCGCCGAGCTCGATCCCAGCGAGGTGCCATACGAAAGCTCGCTTGTGGTGGTGACGGAAGGCGACGCTGGCTTTGAGGAGGGCCCAGGAGCTGTTTTTGCTGCCTGTCGTGTATTCTTTTTGCCATTGCTGCACTCTTTCGGAAATGGCGATAGATGTGGAGGTGCTTGGCTTGTTGGTGTTTGTATTTTTGTTCGCTGTTGGGGGACTAGCGTCATCTGTCCTAGGTCTCAAGGATAAGAAATCTCCACGACACTTCTCGACCACTGCCCGAAAGCTTAATGCGTTACCTTTTCGCGGTGGTCGTGTGTCGTCATTTTCGTCTTCGCGTCGCGCATTTCGCAGCCAGAATCTTAGGATTGCTTCCAAGTCAATCTCGAGGTTCTTCAGGACATGTGCCAATGATTTGTCTGATTTATCTGATTTGGCGTATTCCACCATGTCATTACGAAGACATGCTAGATCCTCATCCCACCAGACTGCTTCGCTGAATGCTTGATCAAAGTCGCCCAATGCCTTCCCGCGTACTTTTTTGGCGACATCGAAGACTAGCTGATCGATCATATGGTCTGTCGGCTTCGCCTTGTCTTTGTTCTTGTAGGCAGGGGGCAATAATCGTGCTGGTAATTCGTTTCGTTTAAGGAGCGATTGCCATTTGGGCTCATCGAACATGAAGCCTCCTTTGGCACTGTCGACAAGGATCCCAAGAAGGATCGCGATGTTGATGGCTTGAGGGCTGTCGATAGCCTTTTCCTTATAACATAAAGCCTCGTGGTAATTCGTACATGAACCTAGCATATTGTGTTGAAGGTTGAAGTTGAAAGCCTTATACAAAAACCGATTCAGATAATCAGGATATGCTAGATGATCTGCCACCTTGGTACTGTCCTTTTCAATGCCGTAGAATTCAAGGGAGGGGGGATCGGGTACTGCAGCGTTGGTGAATGGCTCCACGATATCTGGATCCCAGCAAATCCAGGCTTTGTCCCCATCATAGTCTCCGCTAGCGTAGTTGATCAGAACCTTGCATACTTAGCATGATATCCAGACTTACCCGGAAAGTTTGCTCGCAAGGGACACCGAGCCCTTGGACGAAAAAACAACAACATCTCTGTACACCCGTAGCTCGGGTCTGAATATTGCGCGAACCTGTCAAACATCAGCGTTCCGTTGAGATCATCTATCGGGCTAATATCTTGTTTTCCACAAATAACGGTGAAGTCAGAATACCTTTTGAACATCCGAAGGTAAGTGAGCAGGCAGCCGTGCAACAAGAACGTCTATATCGTGTAGCATTACTTCGTCAAAACCTGACTTTGCATCTCTGAAGCTGTTTGAAAAGCCAAGATGTATCTCATTTTCCTCAAGGATAGCTAGCGGGTCAGCGATCATGAAAGCGTAAGTTGATCGCCCTATTCCGATATTCATTCTATTTTCGAGTCGCAAACAGTAAGAATGAATAGCCTCCCATACTTGCTGCCTCAGGTACTTGCATGATTTGGCCTCGAAACCATGCTAAGATGTCGTTAGCCCCTGTTCGGTATAGGCATTGCAGATGGCTCTTACCTCCAAGAACCAGTTGATCTTTTCAGCTCTTGAAAGTGGTAGACCACCTTGCATCTCGATACCTCCGTATCCAGCTCGATCTCCCGATACAGAGTTGTTATCTTGATTCCACTTCCTGAGCGCTGTACTGCTTTCCATAGCAACTTTGAGCTCTCTTACACGCAGCGTGAGATCTTCTTCCAATCGGTCACGGAACGTTTGAGTCGGTAGTCCTCGATCAGCAAGGATCGGCATAAGCTGGAAGTTGAGAGAGCTAGGGCTTAATCGTCGGGAATAATCATTCACTTCGAACCTGACTCTCTCTTCATCTGGAGAAATAGCATCTATAGCATGACCTTCGAACTTTAACTGGGAGTCATTTATTTCAATCCAGAAATTCCGCGACGTCAGGAGGGGGTTCTCGTCCAGAGCGTCAACCATCCATATTCCCTTAGCGCCTGCGATACGCCCCTGGTATACCGCGGGAGTGTGATCCATGCCGAGCATGCGAGCAATTGCAAGCGCAGCAGGTCTCGATATACGTGAGCATCCCTGGGACGATTAACATTGACCAACAAGCCAAACATACGTTCCCTTACATCATTCATCACCGGAGCTTTTGAGGTGGGTGCGTTGAGGTGCAACTTCTTTTCGTCGGAGCGTGGAATGTTGACACGCCATACATTCACCGAATCTGCCCGAGCTTCGTCACATCGTAAAATCTCATGAGGTTCGAATACCACAGTCGGAGCCGTATCACTCACACCTGTCTGTAATGTTAGCTCTCAATAGTAATCATGTCTCAAGCGTTTACCTAATGCAAGTCGCGCAAAGAGCTTCAACCAGTATTGGTCCTGGTTGAGATCGAGCGGCATGAACCATTGGATCAAATGTTCGACAGTCATGCGCAAGTGAGATGTTCGTCGTGGGTCCTGTTCGCCACTATGGGCCACATGATGCCTGAAGCCTACACCATCTTCGGCAAAGAAGTAGATCCTATCCTTAGCATAGTTGAAAGCAGTGCGGGATGATCTCAAACGTTTCTTAGTCGATTCAGGCTTGGTGAAGAATACGCGCCATTTCCGGCCTAGAAAGTGATGCTCTGTACCAACAAGCCATCTGATGATGCAATCTCGGGCTGCAGCATGATCCGACGCGAGGTGTGCAGGCAAACCATCAGGACCTAGTCCCGGTATCGTAATGACACAAAATCGGTCACTGCCAAATTTGCGAGAAAGCCGGTAGGATGATTCCAACTTCAGCGGGTTCAGCCTGAACTCGAACAAAGGGCCACTGAGCTGCTCACGAAACGATAACCTGCCACTTATTGCAACTCCCTCGAAGGCCTCTTCGGCGAGTGTCCAGGCGGCGCGACTTGATTCCTCGGGCAGCTGCGCCCCCGCATCCTTGATGACGAGGCGGAGAGCAGACCACATGGCATCGTAGGACTCATAGGTCTGACCCAGCAAGTAAGAAATCTTGATTGGGGATAGTTCACCATGCAATGACACTCGGACGATCTCGTAGAGCTGTCGAAAGGGAATAGCTGCGATATCATCGGAAATGGGAACTTCGAAAGGTCAGCGAATACGACTAAAGATCAAGCTAATTGAAGCAGAAATACCGAAAGGTGGTTGGGAAGTGAGACGCTTCGCTAAATCGGCCATCGTGCCTGTACTTGTAAAACCTCTCGCATTCGTAGACGGTTTAGTCGTATGAGTCGTGTCGAGATTCATTGTACTACAAGCGTGTATGTCGGACTGAACAGGTTCCTCTGATTCATGAAGTAAATACTCTGGACTCAGGATAGCGGAGCCATGCAACACATTGCTCCGGTTTTGTCCATTGTCCTTCGACTTTCCAATGGACCATAATGACTGATCAGATGGGTATCTTGATCGCAATTGGCCAAACGAGGGACGAACCGTAGCATCGGTGTCGTCTGCGGTGGATTCGAACGACGTTGCTAATGACTCAGAGCAGAATGATATATTCGGGGACGTCCAGGCAGGAGAAGCGTTTGTCATCGATGATGAGACGGAAGAGATGTTGTCAAAAGACCGCGACAGATCTAGTGAACGGGATATAAAGCCATGACTTTCTGGAGATGAAGCTGGAACGGCGGAATTCGCAATGCTTCGCACGTTAGATTTTTCACGCGAGATTCTCCTCATCGGCGGCGGTTTCATGGGCTGAGCGTCAGAGCAAGGCCGCTTCTTCTGGTTGATATCACTGCGCACTGGCTTCAACGGAAAAGCGCCTCTCGGATCTACAACCTGCTCAAAACCAATGCCTGATCCCAGTGCGGCTTTGTGCAATAAAGGCGGTGTCGTTGGTGGTGTTTCAAATACATCGTCGTCGAATGGTATAGTTCTGGACTTCTCAAGGTGATTCGTCTGGACTGGATCAGGCGGCTTGTCGTGCCTGCTCAACTCAACAAGGACATCAGCCATATCTTCATCGTTGAAGTCGTCTGAGGAGGTATGACCGCTAACAGCCATGGGGCCCCCAGTCGACGCAGCCAGATCGCTCTTTGAGCGGCACCATTGCCTGATAGAAGATTGCTGAAGATTTCGGTGTTCGCGCTTGGGCGTATTTGGAGTAGAGACGGCTCTGGTCGCTGAGCTATCGTTAGCCTTTCGTATATGCTAGGAAGTCCTGGAAGCTCTGACCATGCCTCGTTTCGATGTAAGGGAATTTCTCGCCGGCTATGACTCGGGCTGTGGTTTGGTCGAGGCATAATAAAAGGCTCTCGGTTAGCAATTTGACCTCATCATCTTCGAGTGGGTCACGCCTGCGTAGGAAATTCTGCCTGAGCACACTTTTCCCTGCTTCGCGTGTTGGCAGCACGTTGGGTTCCCCTCGCGGCTTATACTGCCACTCGGAATATATGGCGATGGCCCTCCTTTCAAACTCATCGATAGCAAAGTTCAAGGCCCCTCCCTTGAAATATAAGAATTGTATTCGAGCCGATATCTTGTCCTCCGCTCGGTTTGGGTTGTTTCTTGAAGGACTCCAGTTGGGCTCTCTGGGAGGAATATTGATGCTCCATTTGTTTGATAATGCTCTCTTGACTTTCTCTATCCCATCATCCGCCTTCGACGGTGTTGAAGGGTGTAGCATTGGGTAATCGACATGGAAGGGTAGGTTGGGTTAGGGAGGCAGTGAGGGACTCTGTAGTAGTGGTCGCAGCGTGGACGTCAGAAGCTTGATAATGAATGATAGTGATGGGAGTATCTCGATGCAATATGCGTGAGCACCGTTCGCATATCGGTAAGCAATCAAGAAAGGGATGTTCGTTCATTTGGTGAGCGATGAGCTGATGATTCTGTGTTATTCAGCAAGGCTCTGCGTCATTACCACGCAAATGTGATATGACTGAAGAAGGCAAAGGCTACCAGTAAGCTGGCATGTCTCAATGGCAGCGCTCAGAGCAGCTCAAACATGCGACAGCAATCGTTGCAATGCGTCCAGCGCAATTGATCGCGCTGAAGATATTGACTTTGCAGCAGACTGAGGATTACAGAATCGGGGCGACGCAACGGTCAATTGGAGTTTCAGGGGCCGGCCCGCTGTCAACCTCGGGCACGGTCCCATGGCTCGCACGTAGAATCCGCCGATGGTCCATGGGTACAGTTGAACGGTATAGAAACGCAATGATATGTGAGGTTTTTTTCGTCACTATTGTCGGTGTGGCCTACCCCTATTTACCTAAATCTGCTCGTTTCCCGAAATCTTGTCAGCCCCCGCACCCGCGCAACGCGTTTTTTTCATATAAATGCTGCCAACTACTATATACCTATCTAAGACGCCCTATATAGTTCCTAAATAGGGAATAATAAGGCTAGAAAGTCGGCGTATTATTTAGAAGAAGTTATTTTATAAACTAGAGGTTAAGGCTATTATTATAGCTAAGAAAGTAATAAAAAAGACTAAGGGCACCTCTATTAAGACTACTCCTAATAGTTAGCTACCTTAATAGATATAAAAACCCCCGACTATTACTATAGTACTTAATAAGTAATATTAGGATACTACTCCTCCTATAGTTATTACTACTCTATATACTATTAATTAGTCTATATCCTAGAAGGAGAAGGAGATATAACCTAGGATAAATCCCTTAATTAAATTTAACTTTAATATCTTAATAGGTAATATAATTAAAGAGGTTAATATAAAGGTAAGTAGTAAGGGTTATAAGATATTACTAAGGAGTACTTATACTATTATATCTTACTCTAGTAGTTAAAAAAATAGTAAAGGCTTTTATTAAGACTCTAATAAGTAGGAGGATATTAAGGTAACTATAAAGTAGTAGATTAATAAGAAGAGGAAAGGTATTACTATTACTATTACCCTTACTTTTAACGCGACTTAGGAAGTAGAGTCTAATATAAACTCCAAGGGTAATATTAAAGAGAATCTAAAGAAATACTATTACTCTACCTTAATATTTAATAGTAATAGCTTATTATTTATACCTAATATATTAGTATTAGACTTAGAGTTATCTACTACGTCTAATAAAAAGGTAAAGAAGAAGAAGAAGAAGGTACTTAAAAGTAAACCCTATAAAATAGTAATAGAAAAATAGAAAGAGAAGTATAAGAAGAAGTAAAAGATTAATAAGAAAAATAGTATAAAGGGTCTTACCCTTATAAAATAATACCTTTATAATAGTATAAAGTATTAAAATTATACCTATTAATATTAGTAACCTTATAATAAGGGAGGTATATATTACTAATTAATAGATTAGGCTATTAAGAAGTAGAGTATTATATTAAGCTCTAGTAAGCTAAGATATAAAGGCGTTACTATTAAAAACCTACTAGAAACCCTTACTTATTAGCTTAAGAAGATTTACTAAATTACTAGTAAGGCTAGGACTAAGAATAAGACTAAGATAAATATAATAACTCTAGTATTAGTTATACTATAATAGAATCCTTTTAATATATTTCTAGGGTAAATAGGCTTAATATTCTTATTATAATATCTAGGGTTTATACTAGTAACTTAGATATTACCTTTATATTAATATTTATACTCGCTTTTTTAATAGTTATTAATATAGCTAGTCTAGCTACTATAATTATTATATTAATATAAAGATCTTCTACCTAATCTACCTCCTCTTTAAAAGCCTAGGCCCCTAGTATAAACCTTACTACTTCTATTACGCCTAAAGACTATAGATAACTATTAATAGCCTAAGGTTTAAAGTAGTCTTATATATATACCTAGTAATATTAAGTAAGTATTAAAGAACTTCTTCCTTTAATTTATAATACGGAACTAAGGTAAGTAGGGGTAAATAAAAGAGGTATATAAAATTATTAGCTCTAAAATATATAAGGTATCTAATATATAAAAATTTAAGAGGTTTAACTAGTAAGGAATAGGAGTTCTTATAAGCCTAGGGAAATAACTTTCTAGTAGTATAAAGATATAAGCGGCTAAGATAAGGTATTAGGCTAGTACTAAGTAGCGTAATCTACTAGATAACTTAGTAGAAGATACTCTTACTACTAAGGATAATAATAATAATAGGGGTTAGTATAAGATAGTAGATATCTAGATAATATTACGATAATTTTTAGTATATATTTATTAAGAATTAGTATTAAACCCCTAGATTTAGGCTTTTTTTAACACTAGTAATACCTATTTAAGGTCTATTATTAAAAGTTATATTTTATATCTCTTTATATTTATAAATTACTATAGTATTTTAATTTAATTAAAGTTATATAAGTTAATTATTTAACTATACACTTAAAAATAATATAAAAATAATTAAAAATAATATAGATTTAGATTTTAGAATAAGAAAAATAAGAAAATATAGCTTAAAAGCTTAATTTCTTAATATCCTTACCTACTAGTCTTATATCTTAATATCCTTATCTTCTACCTTATTATTACTACTATCTTCTAACTCTTTATATAGCTATATCTAGTAGCTAGAGTACTTAAAGTACCCCTTAATAAACCTCTTATAACTATAGGCCTTAACTACTATATATAGTAACTACCTAAAGCTTACCTCTTCTAGTAGCTTATTATATTACTTTAACTAGGCCTTTATTACTAAGAAAAGCTCCTTAATTAGATTAAGGTTAGGGGAGTAAGGTAGAAGATATTAAAGGATAACCCTAGCTATATTATATATTTCCTAGACCTCTTTAATATAATAAGTAGAGTAATTATTTATAAAGAGTATTAATTTAAGTGTAAGGAATAGGTTATAATATAGGATAACCTTATTAGTAAGGAACTACTTAAATCTAGCTCTATTAATTAATCCTTAGTAGATATAATAGGTAAGGATACTATTAATAGTATATATATATATAAGGGTTACATGCGCTGCAGGCGTACCTTAGGCTGTCCGCCCTAGGCACGCATGCGCGCATGTATACCTAGAAGAATAGGAGTGTTCGGGTAATAATCCGAATACCTCGGCGTCCTTTTTAGGGCCTATTAGCCTATGTAGAGTCCTTATAATATAGGAAGAACGCTAAATTACTTAGACTATTTAAGAGGCTAAGTTATCTAAGGTCTAATTCTATACCTAGCCTAGCTCTATTTATAAAAGTAGGTATACTTATTTATAGTACTCTTATTAATAGTAATAAGTATATTAACTATATATATACTAACCTTATAAAAAAATCTATTTTAATATAGCTATAAATACTTTATAGTAACTTAATAGAGGGACTTTTTATTTATCTTTATCTTCTTAAATATATATAATATATAAGTAAGACTAAGGTAAATACTCTACTTATTAAAGATAAAGTACTAAATCTTATTAAGATATACTTAGGGTTTTTATTTAATAAATATCTAAATAGTATCTTATATAGATAGTATTATTTTAAAATATAGCCCTTACTTCTATCCCCCTTTTAGACGCGTATATATATTAAATACTAAGATATTATCACGTATCTTCCTAACTAACTAGTCCGTTACCCCCTTAAGCCTATTAATAGTTAAGAGTAGGAGCCCTTAGTATAGATATTACTAGATCCGGTTCTTTTAGGTATTAGAAAGAGGTAGGGGTATCTTTAAAAGGCTTATAATAGCTATAAGTTAGTAATTAAGGTACTTATACGCGAGTAATTACCTATAATAAAGAAAGGCTTTAAGATTTCCTATTTAGGATATTATTTAAGAGGTTTCTAATACTATAGAGGGTACATTCGCTATTTAGCAGCTTCCAGGCAAAATTTAAGTGGTACGGCCGCGGGCCGACGAAGAAAATCCCGAAACGAGCAGATTTAGGTAAATAGGGGTAATGCCGACATTCCTGCCTGAGGGTAGATTCTGTACTATTCTACATGATCAAATCACCTGTATCGAACGCCCACGCACACAAGCCTCGCTATGCACGCCATATTCGAGGACCCTTCACTTCGCATGCATATTAGCTTGCTTTCAGCTCAAGTTCCCCATTTCTTCGCCTCCATCCCATCAGGTGGAGACGTTTCTACCGGCCCTTTGCCAACCTCGGCCCAATTCGTGCTCAGCGCGGTGCCATTGCTCTCCTGATAGCTCTTCATCATGGCTCTCTGTGTATCGGCGTCCGCTCCCTTGTATAGCATCTTGAAGAAATTGTTGGTAGGGTCGCCTTCTTCTTCGTCCAAACCCGGATCCTCCATTTCGTCCTCTTCGCCCTCCTTGGCGTTCTTCTTTGGCCGCTTAGAAAGGTCGCTGGCCAACTTGTCCCAATCCTTTGGTCCGGACTTTGAAGAGGTGGGATAAACAGGTCCAGCGGGATTAGGTTTGTCGGCGAGAAGGGCGCGTTTGACGACTTCGTCGGACTTGTCTGCACCGGAGTTGCCATCTATTTCTGGACTCTCACCTTGCACTGATTGACTTCCCTCGATTGACGACCATTTCTGGCCTGGTGTTGATTTCATGAGCGTGAACTCAGCTTTGGTAGACATAATCTTGTAGTACGACTTCATCCTGTCGATACTTGAGAAGAGAGGATCTAGTGAGAACTGGTAGTCTGAACCGGTGGGCAGCGGAAATGACACCTCGAGCGAGCTTGACTTGATGTCGACAGTGGCCTTGTCCTTGGGTATGCCTTTGCAGTAGAGAGTGATTATGACACTATCATTCGTTTGGATCCAGTCGTGCCGTATCTTGCTTGCCGGTGTTTGAACCCCCTCCGCAGGTGGAACGATTGGCTTAGATATCTCCTGGGCGCCATTGCTGGGTTTGGGTTTGGTTTCCACGGCCTTGGAATTGCTCTGGCTTTTCGATGGGATTGGAGCCTCCACTTCTGGTATCTCCTTCACCGTCACTTTGGTACGCTCGTCGCCCTCCTCCAAGCCTTTTAATTTGCCCTTTATTTTTATGTCCCATATCGCCAACGACTTCTCCTTCTCGTCAAGCTTCTTAACCCACTGCAGGCACTGCTCGGCATCTGCATATCTCTCCAGTCCGAACAGAGTGATTGCTCGTCTGAGCTGGGATTGCGTGATGAGCTCCCTCTTAGCTCGCTTGGAGGCGAGCGAGAGCGCAGTTTCGGCATCTTTGAAGGCAGCACTATGATCAGGAGGAGAAAGGCGGGTGTATGCTGTGGAGCGTTTTATGTAATAATCGACTGCGCCAGGGTTCTGAGCAATGGCATCGGTATAGAGTCTGACGGCAGAGCCGAAGTCTTTGGAGGCAAGGGCAGACGAGCCGCGGGCAGCTTGATCCATAGTCGTATGTCTTTCACGATGGGAAGCGATGTGACAGCTGGCGATGGTCTAGCGCATTGTTCGGTTGCAAGTCACACCACACTAAGGTATGTTGTAGTACAGCCCTGCGGCGGACACTTGGTGGGGTTTTCAACTGAGCCACTGAGCCTAAGGTACTATAATACTAGTACACGTGCCAACCACGTACTACTACAAATCCCGAGGCTAAGTATTTAGCAGCGACATTCGCAAGAGACTAAAGTATCTTCGAGCCGATTGATGGGTGAGGTGGCTTCTCCCGGTGCTAGTCTAAGTAGTAAAGCGTAGCTCGGAATTGTCAGGTGAGCTCGTTATGGCTAAGACGGGTGAATTACGATGGTAAGCGTAGTCTTGATCAGGTGAATGGGCTTGCAATGTTTAGGGGACGTTTCTATCGAGCAACGAGCAACCTTGAAGTATGAAACAGAGCAAGATGAAGCCTACTACTACGACTGTCTGTCAGCGATGTGATGTCGTATTCCGAGTAGGCTACCTCAGAATCTGATCTTGGCAAGTCGTGTGCAGCGGGCACAACATCAGGGCCGACCGAGTAGTACCAAGATAAGGCTAGGCGTAATGAAGCTAGTTTTGCGGCTTAGTCCAATCGATGGTCGGCGGCTGGAGGCCGGAAAGGCTTAGCTCCCGCTGCATGCTTCTTTCTAGCGCAGAATCGGGCCCTACATTACGAATACGTAATATGGTGACCTCTACAAGATCATGCTATGCTCCGTGGCTCCTCACCAGATATGTATACTATGTAGTAGATCCCCCTTGACAGTCGCCAAAGACGTCCTGCCAGATCTCATACGGCTGCATGCTCGCCTATGTCACTGGCATACATTCATGGGTACATCATACATACAATAAGGCCCGACTGTCGAAACAAGTCATTGCTCCCATTGGGCAGAAGAGTGAACAGACGTTGAGATGTGGTTTCGACAAACCACTACCCTGGTGTACAAGAACATCCTCATCGTTCTCTTTCGTCACGCCTTTTCCACCCCCTTGGTAAGTGGCAGCGAACTTGACAATGGCTGACGCTGATGCATTTCCCAGAGATGCTTCCTTCTGCCCGTCATTTTTACCGGTTTCCTGGCCTATGCCCGCAATCTGTTCATCCCACCTTCGCACTACGGCATAGGTAAGGCTACGCCGGTCAGGTCACTCGTCAGTGGTTTGCAAAATGCGGGAGGAAGAGATACGGTAGCCTTTGTGAATAATGGCTTCACCGGAGGCGAGATCAATGCGGTCATCAATAATGTCGCAGACCAGGTCAGGTCTACTGGGAAACAGGTTCAGATCTTGACAAAGGAGGATGGTTTACTTACCACATGTCGATCGTCCATTCGCGCCGTTTCCTCATGCTACGGCGCCGCTGTCTTCTATGGATCGCCTACCGAAGGCAATGGCAACGGCCAATGGAATTACAGTTTGAGAGCGGACGGAGGATTAGGAAACAAGATCGACACCACTAATGCCAACAACGACCAAGAGCTCTACGTCTTACCTCTCCAACATGCCATTGATTTTGCCATTGCAGCTCGGAATTCCAGCATCAGTCACTTGGCAATCCCGAAAGAGGTCGACGAGTACCCTTTCACTTCGCAGACCCAAGCCGAGCGAAACAATCAAATTCGTGTCCGCTATATGGGAGGGATCATCGACATCCTAGCAGTAGCCTTCTTCATCGGGATCGTTGGAGTCATCTACCAGCTTGTAGGTCTCATGGCCTCGGAAAGGGAGCTTGGGATGACCCAGATCATTGAAGCTTCAATGCCAAATAAGAGGCGCTGGGAGCCCCAAGCCTTGCGACTTCTTGCCAATCATATTGCTTTCGACATCATGTTCCTACCAGGCAAGCGCGATAATCATCCCATGAATGAGTAGACCAAGATACTAACGATGTATAGGATGGATCGGTATCGGCTTGATACTATCATATGGGGTGTTTGCCAAAACCGACATTGCAATCCTCATCTTCTTCAATATATTGACCGGGCTCTCTCTTTCGTCCTTCTCCATTTTTGGCGCCGGTATGTTGGAATCTTTTCCTTTCCCCAGTGAAGCTTATTTCGCGACGCTACAGTTGATCCATAAATTGCGATGCTGACTCCAGGATATTGTGAAGCTTTCTTCCACAAAGCTCAACTCAGTGGCATCGTGACGACGATAGTCTCCCTTCTTCTGGCTGTCTTGGCTCAAGTCATTGCCAAATCCAGTACCGGTGCGGTTGCAATCCTCAGCATTCTCTTTCCACCGATGAACTATACATTCTTCACCATTCTGATGGCTCGATGGGAGCGACAAGATAAGGGCACGAATCTCATAAAAGCCGCGCCGGAAAACCCATCGACTTTGCCCGGGATCGCTTTCTTCATTTTTGCAATCATACAAATCATGGTATTCCCGATCCTTGGGGCCATCGTCGAGCGGACTCTCTATGGTACGGCTTCGAAGGGGCGACAGCTCACCAATGCCACCGATCGTTCTGTGGCCGCCGTTCAGCTCACCGGTTTCACCAAACGCTATACGCCGTCGTTCTGGGCCCGGAATGTTGCAACAAGATTTGGGAAGCGCAAGGAGACTGTCGTAGCCGTTGACGACTTGAACCTGACCATTCCACAGGGCCAAATCATGGTCTTACTTGGAGCCAACGGGAGCGGTAAATCTACGACGCTTGAAGCCATCAGTGGACTGAACACCATCACATCGGGTACCATCGCCGTTGACGGTTATGGTGGGCTCGGGATTTGTCCGCAAAAGAATGTTCTCTGGGACAACTTAACCTCGTATGAGCATGTGAAGATCTTCAATCGACTCAAATCGACGGGTTCGCCCTCATCTAAAGAGGAGATGCACGAGCTTATCGCTGCTTGCGATCTCGATCGGAAGATAGATGCCCAGTCTCGTCAATTATCGGGGGGCCAAAAGCGCAAGCTCCAGCTAAGGTGTGTCCACTTCCGTGTTGATTGTCTGATGCAAGTAGCGTTTGATCATATTGCCCCGGAAGCAAAGACATTCCATTGCTCTCCTCTCGCTTGCGCGCGCATTTACTTTATGTTGGTGAAAGCTGTTCATCAATTACGTTGCTGACACTCATGCCTTACTTAGTATGATGTTCACTGGTGGTAGTCGTGTCTGTTGCGTGGATGAGTGTTCTAGCGGAGTCGATGCGCTTGCTCGTCAGAAGCTTTGGCAGATCCTTCTCAACGAGCGCGGGAAGCGCACCATAATATTCACTACTCATTTCTTAGATGAAGCAGATCTGCTCTCCGATCAGATTGCCATCCTATCACGTGGAAGTCTTAAAGCTCAAGGCTCCTCTGTGGAGTTGAAACATCGTCTTGGCGGTGGGTATCGTATCCATGTGTTCAAAACGCCAGGAGATGAGCGTACTCTTCCGCAATTTGATGGCGTTGTGTCCAAAGAGATGGTGGATCAGACAATTTTCACCTTGCCCGACTCAAGCTCGGCAGCGGAGTTTGTCCGGCTATTAGAGTCGCATGAGATCAAGAACTATGAGATCAGTTCGCCGACCATCGAAGAGATCTTTTTCAATATTGCGGAAGACCTTGAATCTTTTACGGTCATTGGCCCCATCAGTCCAGAGGAGTCTCACAGCAGCGACAGTGCCAAAGCCAGGTCCAGCGAGGAAGTGGTCATTGCAGACGACAAGGATAACGGCCTAATTGGCAATGACCGTCGTCTCCAGCTTCAAACAAGTAAGCAGATAGGATCGTTCCGCCAAGCTGTTACTTTGTTTCGTAAGAGGTGGACTGTGTTCCAACGGAACTGGATACCCTATGCGGCCGCGTTTCTTATCCCTGTTGTTGCCGCAGGACTAGTGACCTTATTCCTCAAAGGCTTTAAGGCCCCGGGCTGCTCACCTACAGATTCTATCTCTCCGTCAGAACTGAAGTCCTTGCTTACTCAGGTGAACTATAAACTTGTCGTTGGACCAGCAAGCAAATTCACACCACTAGATCTTGCTCGCATTGAGGCGACTTTACCCGGTGGAAACTCGAGTGGTTCCGCAGGAAATGGACTATCAACGTTACAGTCCTCAATCCATGCTGTCAATGGCACTCTGGATGACTTCAACAACTATGTCCGACAGTTCTATGGGAACGTCACCCCTGGCGGCTTCTTTTTGGGTGATGACAATTCACCACCAACATTCGCGTACAAAGGCAATGGCGATATCTCCCTAGCTACCATTACACAGAACGCACTCGATACACTCTTGCTCAACGTCTCGATCAGTACTCAGTTTCAGGCTTTTGACACACCGTTGTTACCATCAGCAGGCAAGACATTGCAGCTCGTCGTATACTTCGGGCTTGCAGTGTCCGCTTTCCCTGCGTTCTTTGCCCTTTATCCTACGCTCGAGAGGTTGAGGAACGTTCGTCAGCTCCATTACAGCAATGGTGTTCGCAGCATCTGTCTGTGGTCCGCCTACCTGACCTTTGACTTCGTGATCGTCCTTGCGGCGAGCGTTCTTACAATCATAATCTTCCGGGGTGTTAGTGACGCTTGGTATCACGCCGAATACCTCTTCGTAGTGTTGTTCCTGTATGGTATATCATCCACGCTTCTATCATACGTCATTTCACTGGTTGCCAGATCCCAGCTCGCTGCCTTCGCTTTTGCTGCGGGTGGACAAGCGGTCATGTTCTTGCTGTACTTCATCGCCTATCTCAGTGTTCTCACTTATGCTCCGACAAATAAAGTGGACAGCTATCTGTTAGTCACGCATTTCACCATCGGCCTCATAACGCCCGCTGGCAACCTGATCCGCGCCCTTTTCGTGGCTTTGAATGTTTTCTCAACCCTGTGCGAAGGGCAGAACCATATTGCATCTTATCCAGGAAAGATTACGTTGTACGGTGGGCCTATATTGTACCTTATAGCCCAATCTTTCTTCCTTTTTGGGGTACTTTTATGGTGGGACAGCGGCTCTATTTGGGCCCGAATCCGTCGCCAGCAGTACAAAAGTGAAGATGCGGAGGAGGTAGATCCCCTTGATGACGAGATAGCTGCCGAAGTCAAGCGTGTCAGCACGGCACCTGATGATGGCTTGCGAGTCCAGCACATCACGAAAGCTTACGGAAGCAACGTTGCAGTCCAAGACATTACTTTCGGTGTCAAGCGAGGAGAGGTCTTTGCTTTGTTGGGACCCAACGGCGCTGGCAAGTCTACAACAATTTCACTCATCAGGGGTGACATCCAGCCATCACATACCAGTGGCGAGATATACGTTGAGAATATTGCACTCAGTAAAAGGAGAGCAGCAGCACGAAACCACCTCGGAGTATGCCCACAGGTCGACGCTTGCGATCAGATGACAGTTGTGGAACATCTCCGGTTCTATGCGCGCGTTCGAGGTAAGGCATTTTCCAATCTGTTTTCTTGAAGGTTTCGAAAATATCGGCGTTTGCCTGGCTTACACAGTCCTTCATTGGCTGGCTGGGGCCATTATCGTCCGTGATTTGGGAGTAGTTTCTTCTCTTAGGCCCTTTTCTTCTTCGCAGCAATATCGAATGACTCTGTCCCGTGGCTTGATTACGTTATAAGCAATGCTGACACTGAATGAATAGGCGTCGAAGACGTTGACCATAACGTCCGAGAAGTGATTCGGGCTGTTGGACTTGGTGCATTCCAGCACCGCATGGCGGCCAAGCTTTCGGGAGGCAACAAGCGCAAGCTATCACTTGCCATCGCGCTCATGGGCAACCCATCGGTCCTCTTGCTTGACGAGCCTTCGTCCGGCATGGATGTTTGCGCGAAACGAGTCATGTGGCGCACTCTGGCAAGTGTGGTTCCAGGCCGTAGCCTCGTCTTGACAACCCACAGCATGGAAGAAGCCGATGCTTTGGCGGATCGGGCTGGGATCATGGGCAAGAAGATGCTTGCTTTGGGGACCAGCGAAGGGTTGCGACGCAAACATGGAGACCGCTACCACGTGCACCTTATCATGAAAACTGCCCCTCACACGCCGGAGTCGGAAATGGATCGAATCAAATTATGGATCAATACCCACCTTGACGGCGCAGCTGTAGAAGATAGGACCTTCCATGGGCAACTTCGGTTCTCTGTCCCTGCGAGCCGGTCAGCTCTACAACAACCGCAACATCCGAAATCACCGGAAGTTCGGGTCGATGCCATCCAAGAGGTCGACGCGAACCGTAGCGGAGTCGGGGCTCTGTTCACGTTACTGGAGGCGCACAAGGAGGAACTGGGGTTCGAGTATTATTCGGTCAGCCAGACGACGTTGGATCAGGTTTTCCTGAGCATTGTGGGGAAGCATAATATTGAGGAGGAGAATTACGGGCAGGCGGCTAAGAAGAAGTCGATGTGGCAGAAGATGTTGAGACGGCCTTGACCTTTGAACGTGCATGGTGGGATTTGGGGCAGGGTAACTGCGGAGCATAGCATCGGCGTCTTTGTGCATTTATTGGGGATGCAGCGATATTGAGACTAGCGTTTTGGGCATCAGGTTTTACGGTAGAGGTTATATCATGGAAGCATCTAATCCCTAGAATCCAAAATCTCGCAGTTCGAGATCCTGGAGTTGTCCGTGGTGAACTTTTGAGAAGTACATAAGACATATCAAAGCCTGTTTCCTGTTGGGTTGCTACCAGATTCTAGCAATGCCATCTTGGCCAGACCCGTCCTCCCAATCCTTGTCTCGACCTCTTCAAGTCATTCGGGCATAGCGGTGATGCAATGAATGAGGGCACTATTTTGGGTATTTCAACGTATGAGGCTTGGGAGGAGCGCACCGTCTATTTATAGAATAGCCTGGCTTAGCGGCCGAATCGCAGGTAAAGCGCTGTTCCCCGCACTTCTCAAATGCGTTACTCTATATAGATGAATGACTACACCCCCTAAAATTCCTAATACCCCAATCACTCGCACCTCTTCATCATTGCAGTCTAGATATAGTACCATATACGATGAAGCACACAACATCGCAAGAAATTCAAGCCTGTATGTAAACGGACCATCTAGGCTCACGAAGGCTCTTACCTACCGCGCGGCAAAGCACAAGGTAACGACGACACACTTGTCAGAGAGCGTGCAAGGATACTCCATCGAGTCTCAAACCATTGATTGGTCCACCGCTGCTCCGCAAAGTTCTGAAACATCCACTCCGTATTTAGGCTACAGGGCTGTGCACGGATTCGAGACGAAGAGTCTAGTGTGCCGCGGTCGAAGGATTCGGGCATAGCACAGCTGCCTTCCTGCCTTGCCTGCCTGCAAGATGAAGTGGTTTTGGCCATTGAGAGTGGGCGGATGGTATGCAGGGTATGCATCCTGCAAGGCTGATGGGTGGGTTTTAGGACGCGGGTGTTTGGGTGGAGGATCTTGATGCATGAGTGTGGTGGGCAGGGTTGGGAGGAGGTGCAGGAGCTGCGGTGAGGGGCTGAGTCGTGTGTCGGTGTTTTATATTAGGTTGATGCTTCCTTCTTTTTGGTTGTCGGGTTTGGATTTGAACATTCGTGTCCTCTGCTGAGAAAAGAAAAGATCATACGGGATTGATCGATTGATTGATTGATTGCATTCAGAAAGAACGGTTTGGAGGAGTTCAAGTAACAGGACTGTCCGATTACACACGACTCCCTGATACTCTCCTCGTATCTCTTTTCTACTCCTCGTCTCTGTCACGGTCCGCAACTATGTCCATCCTCAGCAATCCTCGAACGCTCTACTTCACCCGCATTGTGCAGCTGCTATTCGGTATCGGTTTCCTCGTCCTAGTCTGCGACGCCGGCGTCCATCGTGGATGGTGGGACAATATCAACGGCGCCTTAGCCGTCGGAGGTACATATATACACATTCCCAGCCCCTTCGACCCGCACCGGAGTGCCTCAATTCGCGACGCGACTCACGCATATATATACTTATACATATACTTATACTAACACAACCCCGCAGTCATCGCCACAATATTCACATTCGCCCTCACCATCCACGCCTTAGTAACACATCACCTCACCTCGAACCCCTTCTCCGGCGGCTCCGCCACGCGCACCACACTCCGCCTCGTGGCCGAAGCTGTCGTTTTCCTCCTCTGGATCGCGACGGCCGTGTTGATGCTCAGGCCGAAAGGTGGCTGTGACGCGAGGGTTACTGGGAAGGGGGCGGATGTGTGTGAAAGGGGAGGGAAAGGAAAAGAAAGCATCCGCCTGTACTCGGATCAGCCGCTGGCGAGATGGGATATTGGTATCGCGTTTGATTTTATTGAGATGTGAGTTCTCTTGCGGATTGCTTTGGCGTGCGGGGTGGTGTACTGATGTTCTTGACAGTGTTTCTTTTGTCGTTTCGGGGTTGCTGGTTTTCAGGGCGGATCGTGACACGAAGGTTACAGGGGGTGTGAGTTATGCTTGAGACGCCACGCTAATCACGATGACGCTCTAATGAGATGTATTGGCTTGTGCGAAATTGAGATCTTGAGGGATGGATTGGCAAGACGATGGTGAGCGCGAATAGCGTTGACATGATACCAATTGAATGCTTCACACATAATGACATAACTCTGACGTCGTTCCCATGTACTTCTTGTGAAAAGATTTGGTCTTGTCAATTTTTGTTGACCGTGACCGAACCTAGCATAAAGCGAGAATTCGACACGTGAACAACGAGCCTCAACCTTGCTCTTGCATTGCTCTTGGTCAACACAGACTGATTTTCAAACAGGACACCGTGGTCGGCGACGACAGATCCAGTAAGTCAAGTACGTCAGTCGATGAATTCTGCACAACTTCTACATACAACAGCAGCTGTGCCGAACCATTGAGGCACCCCAAGAATCTTCAATGGGCCAATACTAGTATCAGATTCTTTGGACACTACTACCACCTACGTCGCACAACCATTCCTATAATATATATACCATGAATCTCTCAACGTTCGAACGTGACTTCCGGAAAAGCATCCACAGGACCTTCAAGCAGCGGTGCAATTTCACACTTCAACACCATATCCAAAAACGCACCAACATACGTCGTCACGATCTGCAACGCCCTCGCGCCATCCAGATCCGTCACGAGCAGGTTCCCAGCAACGGTCGCATTGGGCACAATCCCCAGAGTTTCCAACACGATGGGGAAATCGGAGAAGGTGTAATGCTGGGAGTTTGCGAGCTGGATGTCGAGTTTCCATCCGCGTAGCTTGGACCAGATCTCGTACCAGGAGTTATAGGGATCGTTGGTGCTGTTGTCGTTGGTTCGTGTGTGGTTTGTGTGTGCCATGAACATGAATGGTCTGTCGAGACCTTGCTGGATGACGGGGCCGAAGAGGGCGCCGTCCATGGCTAGGCCGCCGGCGATGCGGGGGTCGGTCAGCATGGCGGCTGCGGTTGCGGCGCCGCCGAGGGAGTGGCCGAACATGGCTACTTTTCCGGTGTCGAGGCGGCTGTGTGTGAGGTTGGGTAGTAGTTTGGAGGTTATGGAGGGGTGGGAGAGTTGATCGAGGACGAAGGTTGCGTCTTGGGCGCGGGTGGTGACTGCGAGGTTGATGTTGGAGGAGGAGGCGGTTGTGGCGACGGTGGTGTTTATAAGGTCGGTTGTTGAGTCGGGGTATTGGACTATGTCGACGTCGCGGGGGGCGTCGATTGTTATGACGATGTAGCCTGTGCTCGCAATCTGTTGGGCGATGGCGCTGTAGAGGTAGCGGTTGGTGCCCTCGGCTGGGGAGAAGAGGACGATTGGTGATGTCTGGGTTTCAGCGGAGGGACTGGCTAGGTGGATGGCGAGCTTCTCGAAGGTGCCGTTGGGGGAGTCGAGGCCGGTGGTGAGTTCTTGCCAGGTATTCTCGAAAGCTGCTATTGTGGGTGGTAGGTAGTCGACTGGTGTGGTTGGGCTGTGTGATTTGACGGGATAGAACGAGGATATCATAAATCGGCGGGGCTGGACATCTGGTGCGAACGGCTGGAGTCTGCTCTTGTCAATCATTTCCATCGTACCCATCCCGACTTCGAAAGCGCCATTTGGCTTCGGCAGCAACAGTCGATTAGAACTTCTTGCTGTTGAGAGAAATGGAAAGGACGTAACGAGGAAGCACAAAGATACACGGTTTGCAAAGTGCATGATTGGAATTCACGCAACAATAATACGAGGGTGAGAGCAAGGTGACAAGATCTTCAGCTATGAAATCGTGCTGGAGTCTGTTTCTCGAGGGTAAGGAAAACATCGCAACTCTGTTATAGAGATGTACAGTGACAACATGAGATCCCGGTCTGACTGTGCTCACCCGCAACAAGCCGTCGAATACGACTTGTCCAGCGATGTAACCTATGACAGTGACGAAGTTGGCCTTGGTCTAAAGGCAATGATACGTCTGCTCGTATAAGTTTGACGTTGGTTGCGAAGCTGACGCCCTTCACCGCTTCCCACTTTCTTTGGTCTAGCGCCTGGATGGTGCCAAGACTTTTGAATGCGCTTGTGTACGACAACTTGGTATCGTCGTACAATTTTTATGTGGCGGTCTTGGCATTCCTAGAGAAAATCGCATAATTAGCCTAGTCCCTACACTAAAATATCCTATAAATCCCTACCCTTATATTCTAACTATATCAGTCTTAATTAAGTAATTCTAAAGCCTAGATATATTTATTCTTTAATATTTTAGACTTCCTAATAATATCTAGCTATTATATAATAATTATACGTAAAAAGGCGCCTAAGTAGCCTACCTCTAATAGTATATTTATAGTAGTAGAGCTTCCTAATTAATAACCCTATATACCTAGTTAATATACTATTAAGGTAGTAGAGGCTAAACTTCCTCTTTAAATAGCTATTCTTACCTTATTACTACTAAGAGCTATTAGCCTAGACATCTAGGAGCTACTATAATAGTAGTAGTAATAAGAGTATAAGTCTATTATACCTTTACCTATATAGTTATCTTTACTAATACCTCTCCTATTTATATTATAAGGTACCTAAGTATAGACTCCCTCTATATTTAATAAGGAAGAGGAGGTAGAACTAATAATAAAATATATATAATTTAGGAGGATATTCTTTAAGGGGGAGGAATATAACTTATATAATTATATCTATACTATTAGTAGATCTAAGATAGCTAGAAATATTAGTATATATAATCTTAAATTTAATACTAAAAAGAAGGTAATAGTAAATACCCCCTAGAAAGGATTAGCCTACTTTCTTATTAATATTAAGGTAACCCTTATATAACAAGGTTAAAAGAAGGATAAGAAATATATTATTAATATTAGTATTAGCTAGTATAATACTAAGTAGGTAATATTATATAAATAGATTATAGGGTTTAAGGATATTAAGTTATATATTAATTTCTAGTATATATATACTATAAAAGGGTTTATCTTACTAATAGTATTTACCTAAGTATTATTAAATAGTACTCCTCCTCTTACTTAGGCTAGTTAGAAAGCTACTACTATAATAGTAAGACTTATTTATAAGGTAACTAAGTAATAAGCTCTATAAATACTTACTAAGTAGTAAATAGCCCTACTTATAATAAACTATAAATATAAGGATATTAATTCTTATCTTAACTACCTATATTATTATTAGGTTTATACTAAAATAGGTAAGTATTATCCTCTAGATTATAAGAATTTTATATAATAGTAAGTAGCTATAGATCTTAAAAATAATTCGGCTAATTTATTAAGGCTACTAAAGTATATAATCTAGGACTTAAATAAAAACTATATTTAAAAGAAGGGGAGGAATTATATAATAGTCCTACTAGCTACCCCCTTAATAAGCTTATTAGCTACTTCTTCTATACCTTAGATACCTACTTTATAACTACCTTTAACTATACCTATATCTATACTAACTAGTATATTAGTTACTAATATCTTCTTACTATAAATTATATAGTAGGAGTAAAGGTAAATAGATAAGAAGGATACTATTAAGATTATAAGAGTAAGGGTATTAGAGCTAATCCTCCTATTATTAAGATATAAAAATATTAATATTATCCCTCCTATTACCTTATATCCTTAGAGTAAAGTAGTAGAAGGTAATAATTTAAGAGGATATATTAAGTAATATCTAATAAGCTATCTAGATACTAATAGGCTATAATAGGAGTATATATTAGACCTAATATAAAAGAAGTAATATAACCTTAAAAGTCTTTAATTAAAGAAGATAGATCTAGAGTATTTATATTATAAGTATAATATTACTATTAGTATTAGCAAGGCCTTAATAAGGGATATAAGTAAGTATACTAAGTAGAAGTATAATAAAGGTAGTCTTTATAATTATAAGATCTATAAGGTTATAAGTATAAATAAGGATAATATTATTAATAGGATAGATAAGAATAAGAATAATAAGAATAATATTAATACTTAGGATTTAGATAAATAAGTTACTTAAAAGAAGAGCTCTACTCTAAGCTAGAAACGCTTATCTTTTAATAGGTTTAATACTAGCTTTATAAGTATTTCTAGCTTAAATCTAAGCGGATAATTTACTATTAATTTAATAGTAGCCTTTTAGAATAGGAAGTATAGCTTTAGTAGAGAAGACCTCTTAAAAAGTATTAATTTACTAGTTATTTTCCTATTTCTTAGATATATTCTCTAGATACTCTAGATATAAATAAGCGATTTAATATTATATACCTAATACTTTAAATAGACCTCTTACCCCCCCTTTTCCTACCCTTATAGCTCCTAAATAATATATAGTATTTTATAAGAATTATATAAAGCCCTTAAAGTTATTATTTTCTATATATACCTTTATCTTCTAATTATTCTACTTAATCTATCTCTTTAGCTTTATAAATAATATCTTAATAGGATTTAAGTTTAATAAATAAAGAGGGAGCTTAGCTAGGATAACGCCCGTAGTATAATATATAAACTCTAGCTCTTTAAAGTTATAAATTAATATATTATTTATAATTAAAATAGAATATAAACTAGGAAATTAAGTTATTTATAAGAGGATTCTTATCTAAATAAAGTTATTAAAGATATCTAATATTATAGAATTATAATAAATATCCTAGGTAATATATCTATTAATAGTAATTATAAGTAAAATACTCTATCTCTTATTATAAATAAGGAATTCTTTCTATATTACCTTTACCCTATTTAGTATATATCTATATTTCTTAAAGCTAGACTACTTATTTATAATACTCTTATCTAGGAAAATAAGCTATTCTACTTACTAGCTAGTAAGATATAATATCTAATTAGTCTTAAAGAATTAACTTTACTGGTATATAATCTTTTTTACCTACTTCCTACTCTAGCTAATTCGCTTAATAGCCTTATTAATAGCTTATTATAAGATAGTAATATTAAATTTATCCTAGAGAAAGTCTTATATCTTATCCTAATATACTATAAGCTAATAGGCTAGGAAGTCTAAAAGCTCCTTTATATAGTATAATAATAGTATAAAACGCCGGCTACTTAGCCTAAAAATACCCTTTAGCCATTAGACTATTTTATACTTTACCTAGTTACTCCTCTATTACTCTAGCGTCCTCCTCTTTATTATAGTAACTAATAGTATTTCTTTATTACTATATCTAAGAAGTAGATATCCCGCGACTTCCTCTTATAAATATAAGCTATTCTAGTAGGGTATAGGGTAAGGAAGGGTAGGGAGGCGGCGATAGTAATATAAGTAGTAGGCGACAGCGGTAATAGATAATATAAGTAAAGTATATATAGCCTTAATTAATAATATATCTAGACTACTTAGATGTCTATTAGGTACTTTAGAGACATGTTAGTTTATATAGTATAAATTATATAAGAATTTTGGTTTTTTCTCAGGTAGTGCCAAGACCGCCACATAAAAGTATTGGAACGGTAACTGAAATTACTTGGGGATGGCACGGTAGATCACTAAGTAATTTCCAGAGGCTTCGGTACGACATTACGATGTCTTTCTCACATGTAGTAAGTGTACGGTGCTAGGCCCTGCTTGATATGCAATGGCTTTCGACCGGTCGTCTACTACAATAGTATGGATATCTTGTTGTCAATATCAGCATATCTGCTCATGCATACACCTTATACACCATCCAATTTGGTAACAGAGTTCCGTGATCAGCTTGAGCTCTTGGAAAATATCTTTTGATTGGCTCCATAGGGTGGTCGCACCCCAGATGATCATATTGTGCTAGACTGAAGCCCGCGAGCGAGCCTCGATGCCTTTCCTCTCGTCCCCAAAAATAGTGAGCCTCATCGACAAGTAGACAATGGTTAACCCCATGTCGTCCTCAACTAGTCTATAATCCAAGATCTCTCTTGCTCAGCTTCCTCAAGACATTGGAACACAACGTCAAGCCTAACTCTTTCCAATCTTGCAAAGCTCATTCGCATGCGAACAGTCTCGTAGTCGAACAGGAACCTGATGGGCTAGTACAGTATGTCCTCCGATGAAGAGGATGAAAAGCGAAGCCAGTGATCGCGCTAGAACCGAATTAATCCTGGAGTTGTCCCTTCGCCGTGACGGCTTTTCTTTCTGCGATATCGATTAGCTAGGCTCCTACAGAAAGATTGAAGTCATATCTGTGAATATGTTGATAATGTCAGGCGTTGTTTGCACGGCTGTCCGCACAGCAATCGCCCTTACAGATGGGGCTGGTAGGGGGAAACATGTAATGGAGCATCGAATGCCAATCCGGGCGGCGTTCTAGTAAGCTCGTACGTACCGGCTTTTTTGACCCCAACACTTCCATGCACCGGCTGCACATGATCTTCCTTACTACCGCTATTTTGCTGGCGGTGTTGTGGCTTTGAGCGAGCTATGATGATACCAGCTGGGCATTCAGGGTTTGGTGACTGGCTGTTGAGATGAGAGTCCAAGTGGGGATGAAGAGCATCGCTGTATGCTGGTAAGCTACATATTCCACCTGTTCAGAATGAGATTACATACTTTACAAGTATTTCCTCCGCGTTGTGGTGTTCATGCGGCTGTCCTTGTCTCCTTGTGTACTGATTCTGGTTCTTCCTCGTGACCGTTAATTTTCCAGGTTGAAAGGATAATGTGTACTGGTCCTCATTCTCCCATGCTACCATCAGTTTTCCAGGTTGGAAAGAGAATGTGAAGAACCTCCACAGGAAGATAACGATGAGTGATATAGACCAAGTCCAATATAAAAGACAATTATGCATTGGTGCTGTGAATTTTTGCAATGTTGGATAGTCCAATGAAGCGAAAGGCTCCACTCGCGAGAAGTAATATGTAAGGAAAACAGATGTTCCAAAGTAAAGACAGACTCCAAGGGTCACAGAAAGTTCAATCACAAAGACGGCGCTCAACATGGTCTTTTTAAACCACATTCCGGTCATGTATTGGAAGCTCGTATGTTTAAGGGTAAGGAAGAGTCTTGATACTTTATACAAGCAGGTAATTGCGCCAAGACCCCATGCTAGCAGCATGAGGTACAGCATGATAACACTGCTGTGTTGACTGCTGTATTCCAAATGTCAGAACGTGAATGGAATTAGCCAATGTCAAGTAAATGAGATCCGGCTAGAGTTACTTCACAAGAGAGCCGTCTGAGTGGCCAACCTGTCTAGACCGGCGGATGTTGCTCATGCTCTATACATAACTCAAGGGATTGCCTCAAGGATCGAAGTGAGAATCGATAGTGCATAGGACACTTAAAATACATGAAACTTGAGGCAATTGGACCCGCATGTATCTGAAATCTTAACCTTTCTGTCATTCGCATGTCATCAACACCGTCCTTGCAAAACGCCGCATTGTTGAGTGCGGCTACACTTGCCATGCCATCCGCTTCCCTATTCCATCACTCTTCTTCTCGGTTCTTTTCTTCGAACCATCCTCCCCATTGATCCAAACCGTCCACCACACTTATTTCCTAGCTTCAGATCTAACCCACTGGGCCAAGTTTGGCGACTTCTGTTTTCACGAAGAATGATTTGTCTATTGTCTTTCGCGACGAGTGACATTGCTGTGGAACTAGTTGGTCAGACGGGTCAAAGGAATCCATAATTGAGGATGTACTGAGATGTCTGGTGATGTATCGGTGGTCTGACTGGTTGGCAACGGGTGGCATGAAGGGTATGTGTAAGCTCTAGGAAATTGTTGAATGTAAAGACAATATCTAACGGGAAGGCGTTTCGAAGGGAGAGACGCCGAAGATATGAGTTGGTAATGTCTTCCACTCCCGTAGATGATGGGACTACCTGATTACAATAATTGCAGGCTTGGTTCTTAAAAAAAACCTGGTACTGACAGTGAGGTATCTACTGCGACCAGGTCATGTCCAGATCAATGTTGCTGCCTAAACACAGTCACATTCGCCGAGCGCTGCGGCTACTACTGAGCTGGTCGTATTTGGTGCTCGTCAGTCGTAAGGAGTCCAGAACCCTCAAAAGTCTAGGCTCTGTAGTTTCGTAAACCTCATACTCGGTGGCAGTATCCTGCAGCAGGCATGACTGTCATGGTCGGTGGCTCTGGATTGCAATAGATTGGCGGCGGAATTAAGCGTGGACGCAAGATATCAATAGGTGGATGACAGGTCGACTTACCTAGTCGGCGTTCTACCCGACTACAAAGTTCGCTGTGCTGATGATCGAGGTAGGCCTTGACATCAAAGTATAACCCCAAAGTCATAGATACCATGGCAAGTAACTGCACCCATGTGCGCTGGCAGTATAGGTAGATCAGGGAGATGATTATTGATCCACCAGTAACAGCGTGTGAAAGTCCTAGTACGATGAGAAGAGCACAGCAGCTAAGATCTCTAACCGCAATATCTAATGAAATAAGACATCTTCGTTCGGGATGAAATGACACAAAGGTGTCCCTATGGCCTGGGTTAAGATTTATCCCACTAGTTTCTCCTAGCTGTGAAAAACCAGTGCCGGAAATTAGTGCTAATCGAATCACCCTGAAAGATCTCGAGTTCGAACGCCGGTAGGCCTCGAATAAAGACGGATCTTTTTTGATCTTTTTTTCCAAGTGATAATACAGCCATCATAATCGAATGGGCTAGCAGATACCCTCATTTTCCAAGGCGTCACATATTATACTATTGGAATATTGCAATAGTACGAGAAGGGATTGTATCCAAATGATATGAAATTGCAGAACGCGTTCAATGGCGGGACTCTCGCCCGTTTGATATCTCCTCCGCGTATATCTCAGAGCCAGATATCGTCGTACCATTTTTATGTAGCGGTCTTGGCGTTCCTAGAGAAAATCGCATAATTAGCCTAGTCCCTATACTAAAATATCCTATAAATCCCTACCCTTATATTCTAATTATATTAGTCTTAATTAAGTAATTCTAAAGCCTAGATATATTTATTCTTTAGTATTTTAGACTTCCTAATAATATTTAGCTATTATATAATAGATATACCTAAAAAGGCGTTTAAATAGCTTACTTCTAATAGTATATTTATAGGGCGGTAGTACGCGTACACCCTATCCTAGCCCGCGTACACCCTGTTCCGGTACGCGTACACCTCCCCTTATTTAGCCTAGCGGTCAGCTGGCGGGAGCGTTCCGAATAGTCAACCAAGCTTAGTACGGCGGAAAATCATCCGCTCCTTAGCGCTCCGTACTTCCGCTGTACCGTCCTGATAGTAACGACTACTCAGCGTATTATAGATAGATTATATTAATAGTATACGCATTTCTATATATAGTCTAACGGTTTAAAGGCCTTTAAAATCCGTCTATTAGCGGGAAAGTTATAGGTAGTAGCATGATATAACCTACTAGCAGCCTGCTATTCCAAATAGGGGGAGGTGTACGCGGACTTAGATAAGGTGTACGCGGGCTAGGATAAGGTATACGCATACCGCCGCCCTATTTATAATAATAGAGCTTCTTAATTAATAATCTTATATACCTAGCTAATATACTATTAAAGTAGTTAAGGTTAAACTTCTTCTTTAAATAGTTATATTTACCTTATTACTATTAAGGGCTATTAGTCTAAATATTTAAGAGCTATTATAATATTAATATTAGTAAGAGTATGAGTCTCTTATACCTTTATTTATATAATTATCTTTACTGATACCTCTCCTATTTATATAATAAAGTATTTAAGTAAGGACTTCTTTTATATCTAATAAAGAAGAGGTTAAAAAATTAATAATAAAATATATATAATTCAAAAGGATATTATTTAAAGGAGAGGAATATAACTTATATAATTATATTTATCTTATTAGTAGATCTAAGATAGTTAAAAATATTAGTAAATATAATCTTAAATTTAATACCTTTAAGAAGGTAAATATAATTACCTCTTAAAAAGAATTAGCCTACTTTATTATTAATATTAAAGTAATCCTGATATAAAAAGATTTAAAGGAGAATAAAAAGTATACTATTAATATTAATATTGATTAGTATAATACTAAGTAAGTAATATTATATAAATAAATTATAAAGTTTAAAGATATTAAGTTATATATTAGTTTCTATTATATATATATTATAAAATAGTTTATCTTATTAATAATATTTACTTAAGTACTATTAAATAGTACTCCTCCTTTTATTAAGGCTAGTTAAAAAGTAAATATTATAAATTTATAATAGTAAGACTTATTTATAATGTAATTAAGTAATAAGCTTTATAAATACTTATTAAGTAATAAGTAGCCCTACTTATAATAGATTATAAATATAAAGAGGTTAACTTTTATCTTAACTACTTATATTATTACTAGGTTTATATTAAAATTAGTAAGTAATACCTTATAAATTATAAGAATTTTATATAATAGTAAGTAGTTATAAATCTTAAAGATAATTTAATTAGTCTATTTAAGCTATTAAAAGACTTAAATAAGAATTATATTTAGAAGAAGAGGAGGAATTATATAATAGTCTTATTAATTACCCCTTTAATAAGCTTATTAACTAGTTCTTCTTTACCTTAAATACCTACTTTATAACTACTTTTAACTACGCTTATATTTATATTAACTAGTATATTAATTACTAATATCTTCTTATTATAAATTATATGATAGGAGTAAAGGTAAATAGATAAAGAGGATACTATTAAAGTTATAAGAGTAAGGGTATTAAAGCTAATCCTCCTATTATTAAGATATAAAAATATAAATATTATCTCTCTTATTACCTTATATCTTTAGAGTAAAGTAGTAGAAGGTAATAATTTAAGAGGATATATTTAGACTAACTATTTTTTTAGTACTTAGCTAGAGGTTATTTTTAGTATTAACTCGAATTACTAAACTACTTATAACTAGCTTATATCCTATATAGATTTAGTATTATATAACTTTATAAATTTAATCTCTAATTTAATTCCTTATAATTAGTCTAGATATATTAAGTAGTATTTAATAAGCTATTAAAATATTGATAGGTTATAATAGAAGTATATATTAAACTTAATATAAAAGAAGTAATATAACCTTAAAAGCCTTTAATTAAAGAAGATAGATTTAGAGTATTTATCTTCTTACTATAATAGAATATATAGAATTTTAAACTCTAAAGATCTTCTAGACCCCTTATCTAATAGATTTATTACTTTATACCCCTATTTAACTACTTTTAGTTTAGCTTACTTTTATAAAGAATATTAAATTCCTAATATTCTTTATATTCTACCTATATAGATACTAATATATTATAATATTTTCTATATAAATTATATTACTCGCTCTATTTCATACTACTTAGCTATATTAAAATTAGGAAAATTAGTATAATAGTTTAAAAGATATATTAGAATAAGTAGATTTACCTACTAAATTCTATATACTAACAGCTAGAATAATTAGATTAATAATAAAAATCCTATTATTATTTATAAATTACTTATTCTACTATATTACCTACTAACGTATCTAATATTAGCTTAAATAGGGGGTGATATCCGTCGTATTACTAGGTAGGTAATGCTATTAGAACGGTTTAAATTAGTATATTAGTATATTAGCTAATACTATCGCATTTACAGGCTAAAAACCCTACTATTTATATTACCTACTAACGTATCTACGATCGGTCTAAATAGGGGAAATATAGATCTTATTACTAGGTATAGAATACTATTAGAATAATTTAAATTAGTATATTCGTATATATATATAATATAGCTAATACTATTATATTTATAAGCTACCTACCTACTAATATATCTAATATACTCCCTACTATTCACCTTACCTACTTATATATCTAATATTAGTCTGAATAGGGGGTAATATCCGTCTTATTACTAGGTAGGTAATGCTATTAGAATGGTCTAAATCGGTATATTAGTATATTAGCTAATACTATTACATTTATAGGCTAAAAACCCTACTATTTATATTACCTATTAATGTATCTAATATCCACCTACTAATATATCTAATATCAGCCTAACTAGGGGTAATATCCGTCTTATTACTAGGTATAGAACGCTATTAGAATAGGTATATATATATAATTTAGCTAATACTATCGTATTTACAGGCCGCCTACCTGCTAATATATCTAATATACTCCCTACTATTTATATTATCTACTAACGTATCTAATATTAGTTTAAATAGGGGGAAATATCTGTCTTATTACTAGGTATATAATACTATTAGAATAATCTATATTAGTCTATTAGTATATATATATAATTTAGCTAATACTATTATATATACAAGCTACCTACTAATATATCTAATATACTCCCCGCTATTTACCTTACCTACTAAACGCCAGGTAGTAGAGGTGATTTTCCACGTAAAAATTCAAGATTTTTACAGGTATTTTCTAGTACTATATATATAATATTACTATTAATATTAGTAAGGCTTTAATAAGAGATATAAATAAGTATATTAAGTAGGAGTATAATAAAAGTAAGCTTTATAATTATAAGGTTTATAAGATTATAGATATAAATAAGAATAATATTATTAATAGAATAGATAACGATAAGAATAATAAGAATAATATTAATACTTAAGATTTAGATATATAAGTTACTTAAAAGAATAGTTCTATTCTAAGCTAGAAATACTTATCTTTCAATAGGTTTAATACTAGCTTTATAAGTATTTCTAGCTTAAGTCTAAGTAGATAAGTTACTATTAATTTAATAGTTACCTTTTAAGGTAGGAAGTATAGCTTTAATAGAGAAACTTCTTAAAAAGTATTAATTTATTAGTTATTTTCTTATTTCTTAGATATATTCTCTATATTCTCTAGATATAAATAAATATTTTAATATTATATCCTTAATACTTTAAATGGACCTTTTATATCTCCTTTTCCTACTCTTATAACTCTTAAATAATATATAATATTTTTAAAAAACTATATAAAGCCTTGAAAGTTATTATTATTTATATATACCTTTATCTTCTAATTATTCTACTTACTTTATCCCTTTAACTTTATAAATAATATCTTAATAGGATTTAAGTCTAATAAATAAAGAGGGAGCTTAGCTAGAATAATACCTATAATATAGTATATAAACTCTAGCTCTTTAAAGTTATAAATTAATATATTATCTATAATTAAAATAGAATATAAATTAGGAAATAAAGCTATTTATAATAGGATTCTAATCTAAAAAAAGTTATTAAAGATATCTAATATTATAGTATTATAATAAATATCCTAGGTAATATATCTAGTAATAGTAATTATAAGTAAATACTCTATCTTTTATTATAAATGAAGAATTCTTTTTATACTACCTTTACTCTATTTAATATATATCTATATTTCTTAAAGCTAGACTACTTATTTATAATACTCTTATCTAGGAAAATAAGCTATTCTACTTATTAGCTAGTAAAATATAAAATATAATTAATTCTAAGGAATTAGCTTTACTAGTATATAATATTTTTTATCTACTTCTTACTCTAAATAATTTATTTAATAGCCTTATTAATAGCTTATTATAAGATAGTAATACTAAAGTTATCCTAGAAAAAGTCTTATATCTTATTCTAATATATTATAAGTTAATAGGCTAGGAAGTTAAGAAGCTCCTTTATCTTCTTACTATAATAGAATATATGTAATTTAAGACCTTAAGCTTATCGCAGCTTATTAATTAGTCTAAAGTCCCCTAAATTACCTTCTTAGGACTAGCGCTAACCGCGGTAAATATTAAAAGTCTAATAATTCTTCCTATTCTACCTATATATATACCTACCCTTTATAATATTTTCTACTTAAATAAAGTTATATAACTTATTTTAATATATATACTACTTTAAAAATTATAAAAATTAGTATAGTAGCTACGGGCCGGAAAGATATAGGATATCCTATAGGATATCCCACGTGGGATAGTATAAGACCGTGGGATAGGATAGGTAAATTAGGTCCTAATCCCATATCTTTATAACGCCTTATCTCTATTACTAATATAACTACTATTAAGATAACCTTCTTCTACCTATATATTATATAGAATACTATTAGTTCTTTTTACCTAATTAAATATATTAAAGTTAGCTTCTAGATTAAGTCCTACCTATTTAGATAGATTCTACTAATTTTTAGTATAAAGGACTATTATTAAGGTATAGAAAGTAGGAGGTATATAATATATATAGCTTATATAATACCTCTTTATTATAGAGAAGTATTACTTATATATAATAGCCTCTATTATAGTAGTAAAGATATCGCGCGTTATATAAGTAATTAATAGATATTAAGGCTCTAAAGCCTTCTACTACTTAAGAATAGACCCTTATTTTAGATAAGTAAAAGGAGTTATAAGAATATTAAAAAATTAGTAATAATAATAATAATAATAACTAGAAACCTTATTATAGGCCTTATACTATTATAGCTAGTCCTTTATAATATTATTTAAATCCTTTAACGGAGCTTCTAAGGTATTATTAAGGCTAAAACTAGTATAACCCCTTATTAGTATAGCCCTCTAATCTTAGCTATTTACTTTATAATTTTAATAGTTTTAAAAGATTCTTTTAAGTATTTACTAGTAGACTTCCGCTTATAACTATTAACTAGTTTTAATAACCTAATTCCTACCCTTAAATATTATATCCCTATAACTTAGATAAAGAAGGGCTATTTAATTATAAAGAAATTTTAAACCTAACTATATCTAGTTATAATATATAGAAAGCTTCTAATAAGCTACTTTAAGGGCCCTAAGAAGCTTAATTTTCTATAAAACCCGCTTATATCTTAAGCGCCTAAATTCTATTTCTATATAATTAAAGAGCCTATTATAGATAGTAAAAATATTATATATTATAACCTCCTTCCCTCTATTTATTAATAATATAAATATATAAAAAGGCTTAGTAAGTTATATTAAGTATCTAACTTATAACTACTTATTATTAGTAAGTTTAAGGAAGCCTCCTAGTTTTTTATCAAAAGTAGTATTCTAAATCTTTATAAAGTAGATACGCTTATTTTAATATATAAAAAGTTAAGTCCTAGCGCGTTTTAATATCCTAAAAAAGCTTAAAAGGGCGTCTTTACTTATACCTCTCTTTAGTAGTAGGTATATTATTATCTAGGACTATTATTATACTATCCTTTTATAACTACTCTTTTTATATATTAAAAAAGGGCTCCTTTTATTAACTACTTATATTAATAAAGACTATAGTCTTTTATACCTTTAATTAATTAATTAGAAGATAACTAGAATAATAATTAGAAAGATCTTACCTTAATTAAGGTTATTAATAGACCCTTTTTTACTACTTAAACTTTTACTATTTATTATTATTAACCTAGTTCCTTTAAAATTCTTTATTAGTTAGATTAATATAAACTTTTCTAAGTAGCTCTTTTAATACTAATTAAATAATATATACTATATATAGAATATATATTAGAGAATACTTAGGATTATCTTCTCCTTAGTTAATAAAATTATTAAAAGAGCTTCTAGGAAGGGAGTTAATAAGTCTATTATATAGTAAAGTATTATTACTTATATTATTAATAGTAAGGGCGAGAAGTTAATCTTTAATCTTATACTACCTAATAATTAGATTTATAACTACTATAAGTTATAGGCTACTATACTAACCTTTAAGATACTTAAAGCTTATAAGTTTCTTATACTATATCTAATCCTTATTAATAAAGAAAGCTATAATTACTATATATAATTAGTAATTAAAGGCTAACTAATAATTAAGTAATAGGGAGACTTTAGTACTATTAGTAGGTAAGTTTAATAAAAGACCCTATTTAATCTCTTTAACCTTTATTATTAGGCGGTTTTTAATTATAGATACTAAATCTATTTAAAGAGTAGGGTTAAGGTAGTAGAAGAGTTATAATATCTTAGGGTTATTAGTAATACTAAATAGTATACTTATAACTATAATTTAATATTAAAATTACTTAGGGAAGTCTTCGCGTATAAGTTTCTACCTACTTAATACTAATCTTATATCCTTACCTTTATTCCTCTAGGGTAGATAGTAATATATTAATTCTAGTTATTATTCTACTTATTAAAGCCTAGGAAAATATAATAGTAATATACCTTATCTTAATAACTATTAATAATTAATATTTACTATAAAGTACTAAGACCTAATTTCTTAATATATCCTTTAAATAATAGGTAGATACTTATACTATTAGGATTATAGCTTATAAAGGGGTAAATAATAACCTTATAATAATAGTAGTATATAAGCTATAAAGCTCTACTAGAGATAAGGGTATATTTATAAAAATATTCCTATCTCTTAGACTTCTTTATTAAATCCTAATAGATATTATAATAATTATAACTAGATTTTAATTTATTCTTAATAGCCTACGCTATCTTTACCTACTAATCTAGCTACTTATCCTTCTACTTATATTAAAAGATATAGTAGGGTTTATTTTTACCCTTAGCTACTAGATTAGTAGTTAAAGTATTTATAGAAGTCTTGATTATAAAAGAGGGTAGAGTATTACTATTCAAAGAGAAGGATAATATAATAAAGCTAATATTTTTAATATACTATCAGGTTTAAGAATTTAGGTTAAGATTTATAAGCTCTTATTATATTATAATATTTATATCTACTATTTTACTACTAGTCTTAGTAATAGTAAAGTATAATCTAATTAGAGGCCTAAAAGTAGTATAATTAACTGCGCTTTAACCTTTCTAGTTATAATTCTAGTTATTACCCTAGCTAGTTAAACGCTATAGTCCCCGCTCCTAGACTAGTAGGTAGACTAAGTTTTTAGTATATTTTATAGCTAATATTAATCTCCTAAAATCCCTTATACTCTTTCTCTCCTCTATATTTAGTATATAATATATTCCCTATATTTTCTATTAATATTTATACTACTATTTTTAATTAAGTATCTACTAGTAGTATATTTATAGAACTTAATAGTATAATCTCTAATACTAAATATCTACTAAATAATTTACCTAATCTACTACTAAATAGGCGAACCCTATTAAAATATTAGTAACCTTAGAAGATAGTAGGTAATAAAAAAGCTATTAGAAGAAGGGTAAGAGGGAAGTAAAAGAGATAGCTAATTATAATATAATAATAGAAACCTAGATATATATTAAGAAGATAAATAGGGTTAATTATAACTAATATAGTATTATAGTATAGGTATTACTAGAAATTTAATATCTATAAAAAATAATAGACCTAGTAATACCGCGTTTATTATTTAGTTATCTAGTAAGAGAAGTTATTATAAACCTTCTATAAAAGGCTATATATTTAATATAAATATAAGCCTCCGCTTTAAGTATACTTTAGGAAGTAATAGAGGCTAAGGTTATTAATAATCTTAGTAGTATTTTATATTATATTATAGACTCTTAATATAATAGATACTAACAAATTATTAGTAGCCTAATTATATATATTCTATATAAAGAGAGTTACTATATAAGTAAAGGATAAAGACTTATTTAGAAAGCTATAGAATAATATAAGTCTTTAGATAGTATAAAATATAACTTCCTTAAATAGTACCTATATTATATTATAATTACCTTTTATTATTTTAAGTACTACTAATAATTAGAATAATAACTATAAATCTAAAAATTATAAGCGCGGAACTTATCTATAATTATTAATAATAATAATAATAAGACTAATTATAAAGACCTTAAAGAATATATTAAAGAGAAGAAGATAGATCTTAAAGAATATATTATAAAGAAAAAAAATAAAGGGGTATAAGAGTATAGCTAGATTTAGTACTTAGAGGTCTATTATTAGCGTAAAGACTAACCTAGAAAAGGTTAAAGATAAATCCTATTACTAAATTATAGTAATAAACTATTAATTAAAAGTATAATATAAGGAGAATCTTTAATTTATTATATCTATAAATTATAGCTATTTATATAGGGAAATAGGCTATATCTTATAGTAGGAGGTATAATCTATTAATAGAAGGCGCGAGGTAGCTAAACTCCTAAAGTACCTATTTAAAACCCTAAATAATTAGAAGATATACCTATATAATATTAGCTATATCTATATTAGGCTTAAAACTATTAGCTACTAGATTATAATTATTAGGCTATTATAAAGTAGGTCTAGGGAGATTAACTAAGCGCGTATTATTTATAATACTAAAACGCCGGTCTTAAAGATAGCTAGCTATATTATACTAAACGGCCTTTTCTCTATAACTAAAGTATATATATAATAGAGGGAGGGGCTTATTATAAATCTAACTATTCTACCTAGGTTAGTAATATATATAGAGATGACTAGAATAATAACTAGAATTATAGAATTAATATACCTTAATAAGTAGTAGATATAAGCTACTAGTATAATAGTTAGGGTAATATCCTAGGTTTAAGTATTAATCTAGGTAATCTAACTTATGTAATAAGCTATATATTAACTTATATTAGACTAGCTAAGTATAAATAAATAAACTTATTTTAAAGTTTATTATATATTCCTACTATAATTAGCTAGACTTTTATAAGATCTATTAATCTATAGGCTAATACTAAGTAATATTATATCTCTTTTAATTATATAGCGCGTCCTACTTACGCGTAGCTTAGAAAATTAGATTTATATAATTAATATATTATTTAAAGAGGGAGTTAATTATATATAAATTACTTAACTTAGCCTCTTTATTATTAATATCTTCCTATGCTAAGTCCCTACTATTATTATTAGTATATATAATAGTACGCGTAGTAAGCTATATATTATAACGCTTTACTACTACTTTAGTATAAATTCTAGTAGTAATCCTTTAAGAATATTAGATAACTAGAATAATAACTATAATTAGGAGAATCTTACCTTTAATTTATAATAAATTATCAAAGATAAGTAAGCTATCCTTCCCTTTCTTATATAGACTTATTATAATAAAGTAAGGACTTCTTATACTTCTTAATAATATAGCTAATAGTTATAATATTAGCTTTCTTTACTAATTCTACTACCTTTTTACCTAATATAAAAGACTCTATATATATTTATAAACGCTTTATATATATATTCTTACTTAATTCTTTAACTATCTTACGCTTTACCTAAAGACCTAGGTAGCGACCCCTTATACTATATATTAAGCCCTATATAATACTAGTATTATTACTATTATAGGTATTAAGGCGCTAGAGGAGGGTTTTATTAAAGTCTTCTTCTTTATCTTTAATATTTATAGTAGTTAGTAGGATATTATATAAGTTTTAAAAGAGCCTTTATATTATAATCTACTAAATTAAACTCTAATACCTACTCTACCTTTACTACCTTATATTTACCTTCCTATATTATTAATTCTAGCTATTATTATAGTTATTAATAATAAGATATATATACCGCGTACTATTGTATTATAAATTATTAATACTTAAATAGATTTTAATAATATATAAAGGAAGTATTAGGTAGAGATAGGAATTAAGGGATTTATTTTAATTATAAAATATACTAGTCTTAATTAGGTTATAATAGCCCTACTACTTATTCTTAGTATTAGTACCTAGCGCTAGTAGTAAATAATATAAATATTAATTCTTTAAGTAACTATAATTATTATTAACTATAGATTTTCCTAATAATATATTATATACTATTATTAATAAAGGCGTATCTTTATACGCTTAAATAGTATTAAATAGAGAGGTATTACATATAATAGTAGAATTTTAAGTTCCTAGCCTTATAATACTAGTAGAGGCCTCCCGCTACTAGTAGTAAATCTCTATAAATAATAATTCTATAAATATTCTAACTATAATAATAACTATATTATACTATAGGATTCTATAATAATATAATAATATAATATATAATAATATTAAATATATAAATTAATTATAATCTTCTCTAATATTAATTAGAGGAGTATAGTAAATAATAGAGTAGTTTTAAGTAGAGAATAGTAAGAAATCTAAGTATTTACTTAAAATAATTATAGCTAAGGATATCTTATTTAAAAGACTTAATTATCTAACTTATAACCTCCTCTAATATTATATACGTATGACTCTAGAACTCTAGGAGTATATTAGTCTTATATTATATATATTATATCCTTATTATATAATTATTTATTTTATTTTATAGTAATTTAAGTATATCTACCCTTCTATAATTAATAGTATAGCTTAAATTAATAAGATGGTATTTATATATTTCTAACCTTATTAGATATAATTAATTACTTCTAATAAAGGTATTTAATTCATAATAGCTAATATAGTAGTATAGAAAGCTCGTAAGACTATAGGTAGTAAAGGTAGTAAGAAGGCTATAAGTCCCAAGTCTAGTACTACTAAAGGTCTTCTAGGTTTAGGTACTTAGAAGAAGCCTAAATAGAAGTATAGTAGTATATCTTTATAGCTATTATTCTACTTATTACTCCTAGCTAATAAAGTATATAAGCTATTACTCTTTATAAGATCCGCCGCTACTAGAAAACTTCTAATCTCCTTATTCTAAAACTCCCTTTTTATAGACTTATTTATAAGATTACCCTTAATTTATATACTAGTACTAAATTCTAGACTAAGGTATTAAAGGGCTTATAAGAAGCTTTAAAAGTATTCTTAATAAATATATTAGAAAGTAAGTTATCTATTTATTTCTAATATAGTTAATATTAATAATTATAGTAGTATTAAACCTATATACTATATACGCGAAGTATATTACATTAATACTAAGGGATATTTAGCTATATATACAAATTATAAACCCTTATGATTATAAAGTATTTACTCTAATATAGTTTATAAGGCCTAAACTTCCTAATAATTAGTATACTATAGAATTATAATATTCTTTATATATAATAGCTTATTTATAATAGTATTATTTCTAGTTATTATTCTAGTTATTATATTTACTTAACGTGACTTTCTATTCTCTCTATATAGATACTAAGCTCCTCTAAGTAATTATAAGATATCCTATAAATATCCTATCCTAAAAGAAGGTCCTACGAATAATCCATCCCATAGGATTATCCTACGAAAACCTATACTATCCTAGAACGGGATGGGACTAAAATAGCTAATCCTATACTATAGTACGGTATAGTAGGCGAGACTAATATCCCATACCATCCTATATCTTTCCGGCTAGTAATAGTAGCTTAAAAGATATATTATTATAAAGAGATTTACCTACTAAATTCTATATAATAGTCTAATATCTTAGCGCCTACTAATTCTATTAGGGATTTTTTCTTCCTACTTATTATTACTATTTAATAGTATACTATAGATTTTAATACTCCCCCTAATTCTTTATTATATATAACTTATACTAGCTATCTTTAAACTACCTACTATTACCCTTCCTATTCTAAACTAAGCTCCTCTAGCTCCCTTATAATACCTTCTAAGCGGGTAGCTCTTTCTAAGCTAGACTATCATACCCTTAATAGTAATAATAAGAGGGCCTAATCCTATAAGGGTAATAGTATAAGGCGTACTAGACGCTTAAAGATAACTAATATAGGTACCTAAGTTTAATCTATAATCCTTAAGGCTAACCTAATAGATATTACGTTAATATAACCTCGCCCTTAAGATATATTATTAGGGATTCACCCTTATATTAACCTTAATAAGGGTATTACTCCCTAGTAGTATATAGTAACTACTAATATAACTATTTAAGTAGTTATTCTATCTAGGAATCCTTAATAACCTACTCCCCCTATTTTTAAAGAGACCCCCTAAGAAATTACTCCTCTATTAGCTCCTAAATATTATCTAGATACGCGTTACTAGTACGCCTACTAGTAGGCTAATTAAGATAATAATACTAAGTACTAGCCTCCTATTTAATAAGGCTTATACCGGTAGTAGAATAATATATATTAGGGGCGGACGCTAGGCTAGGGATATTAAGTATATAGTGATTCCTATATAGTAAGATATATAGAGCTTTACTAGGTTAATAAATTATTTAATATTACTAGTAATATATACCCCTATTATAACGTACTATTATAGAAAAATAAATATAGTAACTTAGAGGATAGTTAGTAGCTATACTATAATAGTAGGAAGAATAATTAGCTATCCCCTAACTAGTTATATAAGCTAGCTAATATTAACTTATTACCTAAGAGGCCTTAAAAGGAGGCGGAGCTTAGGGTATAATTTATTAATATATTACTTAGTAACGTAGATAATATTATTATTAATAGATAATTTATAGGAAGGAGGATTATATATAATAAAGAATTTTTAGATAATATTATTAGCTATAATAATTATCTCTCCTTTACTAGTTAGGGTATAACTAATATTAATACCTATATTAGTTAAACTACCTTCTAGATCTAGGGGTCTATTTATTATCTAATAGATCCTCTTATTATTAATAATAACCTTAGGCTAAAATTCGCCTAGATCTATATACTAGATAGTATATAGGAGTAATTAGACGTTTAGTATTAATATTTTAATAATTTAAATTAAGATACCCTTACTTCTACTTAGTATACCCTCTAGTCTATTAACCTATATATCTAGGGGTTTAAATCCTACTATAATTACCTTAAGGAGAATAAACTATAATATCCTATTAATATTATAAGTATCTATATCTAATAGCTAAATCTTAAATAATAGGATAAGGGTACCTATAATCGCCCTACCTTTATAAGGGTAAGCTATATTATAATAACTCCTAATAATACTATAAGAGGCTAGATTAAGCGGGATATCTATATTAAAACTATTAAGGGGGGCCTTATATTAATTCCTAATTAGTATCCTTCTTATATAACCCTCTAATATCCGCTCCTATTTCCCTTTAGTAAATAGTTATAGTATAACTACTTCCTATTAGCTAGCTATAAGCTTCTAGGCGATTATCTACTATATATATTATAATAGAACCGTGTTACTAGTACGCTTACCTAGTATATCTTAATTAATAGCGATAATAAACTAGAGTATAAAGAGGGTAGTAATCTTAAATAGGAACTAGAATAGTATATTAGCGGCGAGTATATACCTTAGGGTTATAATAGGTCTTAGTAAGTAATAAGATAATAATTTTATATAAAATAGATATAAGTAAGACTATTTAATATATTTCCCTAATTATTTTCTAGACCTAAATCCGCTTAATTATAAATAGTTCTAAATAATTTAGATATTAGTTAGGGGATAGTTAATATAATTTAAATAATTAGCTAATTAATATCTAGATCCGACCCGATTTCTTTAATTATATTATTAATAGTAGATATCTATTTAGCTATTAGGCTACTAATATCTAGATATTAATAGAGCTTAATAACCTAAATTAGTATTATTAGACTTAATAGACTATTTAGGCGGACTACTACTCTAGCGTAATAGATAGGCTTAGTATTAATCTAGATATCTCGCTTAAAGATATTAGTAGTAAGGTAACTATCTTCCTATTAATAATACTAGGAAGCCTACGTACTATAAAAGCGAGAATATAAGACGCTATAATAATAGTCTAAAAAAGGGGTAAACCTAATTTTTTTATTACCTTTATATATAATTCTAAGTAGCCTAATATTTAGAGCTTATTAGTATTTAGTTAGATATTAGAGTACTATTATAAATTAATTACTTATATCTTTAATTAGAAGCTCTAGGAGCTAATAAAGGACCTCCTTAAGTAATATATCCTTAATATTTATATAGCCTATTATTATATTATTAAGTTTTAGAAGTAAGGTCTCTTATATACTTATATTCTCTTTATTATATAGGAAGAGGATTAGATCTAGATAGTTAGTAATATTAATAGCCTTATTTAAGTATTTATCCCCCTTTAATAGGATAATAATATATTATAAGAGTTAGTCTTATAATATATAGGTTATAATTACTATACTAGCGTTTCTAGTAATAGATATTTTAGTTAGGAGAAGAATTATTATAGTAAGGCTTTTTTAAAGGATTTTCGCTAAGAGATATCTTTTATACTTAATAGGAGTTATCCTCTTTATAAGTATCTAGTTAGCCCCCCTAAACCTAATTCCTCTATTAATAATAGGTAGGTTATCCCTTATAACTTATACCTATTAAAGAAATATAGTACTTATATTAATATTAAGATCTATAGCTCTATTAAGTCTATTTTCTATCTATATAAATATATTTATAAGGGACCTAATTAAGCTAATATCTCCCTTACTAGGAATTATACGCGTAATAATAATAACTCTACTCCTAATAGCTAGCCGTAATAGTATAGGGAGTTAGTAGATAAGATTATAGAGTTTTAGTCTACTTATTAAATTAAGTCTATTAAGGTTATCTAGAAGATACTCTTATTTAGTATAAGTATTATAAAGCCTTATATAAAGCGTTTATAAATCTACCTCCTAAACTAATAGTATACCCTTTTTAAGCCGGCTAATAACTAGGCTACTAATAAGGCCGTTAAATAAAAGCTAATAGATAGTAATAAGCTTTATAAGACTATATTAATAGAGTTTTTTAATATAAACTATCTCGCTAAGGAAGCTTATAATAATAGTTAGCTATTACCTTTTATAAAATAGAACGGGAAACGCCCTACTATTATAAGGGATCTACTTAACTATTTATACGCGGATTTTCCTAAGGTCTTTATATAGAATAAAAGAAATAAACGTTAGAAAATATATAAAAGGGGGGAAACTCTTAGGTATATTAATTTTATTAGTCCTAAAATTAAGGATCTCTACTATTACTAACTACTCCTCTATTATATTAAGGGGGCTATATTATTTAATAACCTCTAGATAGTAGACGGCTAGCTAATAAGATAGAAGGAGGCTTATATAGAGCTTAAGTTAACTAAAAATAATAGATAAACTAATAAAATCCTTAATAAGGGAAAGGATTTTTAGGGAGGTTATAAGCTACGTAGTCTTTTTATATTAATATTAGTTAAACTCTAACCTACTAACGCCCTTACCTTATAGAATAAGTATAAGGAGTATATCTTAAACGACTATTTATACCTCTTATAATAGGATTTTTTAATGCTTTAGATCCTAGATAATTACTATAAGTAATAGTTATTTACTAAATAGTATACCCTTTACCTTATTAACGGCTAATTAGAATATTAATTAACCCTTAAATATACTAAGGATCTAGCCTAATATAGCCTACCTATTCTAACTATCCTATTTAATAATTTTAATAATATTCTAAATAGACTTTTACGGGAAGAAATATCTTACTAAATTACCCCTAATAAGGCTAAGGTCTTATAGAATAGGCTAAATACTAACTAATACTATACTACTAATTAGATTATTACTACTATTAACGCTAATATTAATAATAAATTTAGGGCTCTAAGTATACTATTCTTCCTTAATAGTACTAGGGGGACTAGTAAGATAATAGTTTAAAATACTATTATAAAAAGGCTATATTCCTAGTAAAAGGTTACTCTAGTAGTAGTATCTTCTAGTATTATATTAATGCTATTATAAGGAGGTTAGACTACTTACTTATAGTTTAAGATACCCCTAGACTCTAATACTACCTCCTTATATAGGATTAAAAAGGGGACTAATCTTACTAAGCTAATTAAGCGAGCTTATATTATCTTTTAAGATAAGTCTCTTATATAGAGTTAATATAATATAGAAGCTATTAGTTATAGCCTTTAAGATATTTATAATAATAACTAGGCTTATTTTAGGGGTAAGGTAATCTACTTTTATAATAACTTCTAATGAGTACTCCTAGTTATTCTAGGAGGATCTAGTAGCTAGGTTATTAAGGCGTATCTTTAAAAGGCCTATTTCTAGAATAAGGTTATACGTTTAAATCTTACTATTAATAAGTAACTTAATAATCCTAACCTAATAGACGCTATATATTATAAAATAGGACTCTTTATAAGTAATCTCCTTACTATTAGTAATAGTATTAATATCTAGAAAAGCCCTACTACTAATAAAGACGTATTATATTAAAAATATAGTTATACCCCTAGAAATACTATTAATAATTTAGTTAAGAATATCTATACTAATATTAGGATAAATATCTCTTAAAGGGTTTATCTATTAGAACGGGCTATTCTTACTATTATTAATAAAGATATTACTAGTATTAATACTAAGATAATATTATATATCCTTAGTAATATAATAATATACTAGAGTATTAATTATACTATATTAGAAGAAGATAATAAACTCTTCCCTCCTAAGTACTTTTATAAGTTTTATAAACCCTCTCTACCATCTTATAAGTTATATATTAAGCTAGGTATACTAGTTATACTACTAAGGAACCTTAATCTATTATATTTATATAATAGGACTTAATTATAGGTAATAAGATATAGTAAGTATATCTTTAAGGGGGAGATTATAGGTGGTACTTATAATAGTAAAAAGGTAATACTATTTAAAACGCCGTTATAATCTAAAGAAAATAATAGGCGGATTCCTACCCCCTTTATCTATAAGTAGTACCCTATTTAACCGGTATTTACTATAACTATTAATAAATTATAAGGCTAATTAATAAAGTATATAAGTATCAACTTATAAACTAGGCCTACTTTTAGCTATAATTAGCTATACGTAGCTCTATTATAAGTAATAAGATAGGGAAACCTCTATATTATTAGGCTTAAAACTCCTAAATAAATATCTAGCTAAATAATAAGAAATATTATATATAAGTAGGTACTATTAAATAATAGGTAGACTACCCCTAATATATTAGTTATAACTTATTATTAACGCCTAGATCCTATCAATAGCTATTTAGTAGCTTATAAGAATATTAATTATAATATTAGAAGTATAAAAACGGCCTAATACTATACTTAATTATATAGTTATATCTTTATATTAGACTATAATATTAGACTTTCTAATAATAAAAATAAGCCATCCCACTATTTAGTTTATTAAATACCGCCGGTTAAACTTTAGAGGGCTAGATAAATACTAGGCTATACTAACTCCTATATTTAATAGATTCCTTTATATTAATATAATAAATCTAGTAGGACTATTAATTATTATTATAAGAGTATAAAAGATATATTATAATATAAGGGATATAATAATTTAAGAATTATATTAAATAGTCTAGTAGTATAAAAGTTATTAGTAGAATAGAATATTATTATACTAGATATCTTATAGTTAGTTAGGTATTTAATAGATAGTATTAGTCTTTTAACGCTTCTATCTTAATAATAATAATATCTTTCCTTAATAATAACTAATATAATAAGTCGTCCGATAATAGTATACTTAGTTATACCCTATTAGTCTTAAATAGTAATATTATAGTAGAGTTATAATATAAGTAGACTTAGAACTATTTATTAATACTCTAGTACTAGGTAACTATTATAAATAATTGTTTAGATTTAAAATTAATATTTTTAATAACGTTTACCCTATATCTCCTATAATACTTAAGGGGGGTCTTAGTATCTATAAAAGTTTATATAAATATCTATTATATTTAGACTTAAATTTACCTTCTAACTATTATTACTTACTAATAACTAAAAGAATTATATTTTTAAGTATACTTTTCCTAAGTAAAAATCTTGAATTTTTATAGGTATTTTCTAGTATAGTATAATAATAGTATAAAATGCTAGCTACTTAGCTTAAAGATACCTTCTAGCTATTAGACTATTTTATACTTTACTTAGTTACTTCTTTATTACTCTAGTATCTTCCTCTTTATTATAGTAGATAATAGTATTTCTTTATTACTATATCTAAGAAATAGATAACCCGCAACCTCCTCTTATAAATATAAGCTATTCTAGCGAGGTATAAGATAAGGGAGGGTAGGGGAGTAGTAATAGTAATATAAGTAGTAGGTTATAGTAGTAATAGATAATATAAGTAAAGTATATATAACCTTAATTAATAATATATCTAGACTACTTATATAGTAGAAATTATATCGTGAAAAGTAAATGTAAGGTAAAGGTACTATTAGGTAAATAGGTATAAAGACTTACCTTACTATCTAGTAAAGTACTAGTTATAAGTACTTACCTAATTAATATAGAAGGTATAATAATATATAGAAGGTATATATTTCTATATTAGTTACTTATAAATAAAAGAAAAAGGCCTATCTTTAAGCTTATAATAACTTAAACTTCCTTACGCGTATATCTATTATCTCTTTATTTATTATAAAAATATACTATTTATAAGTACCTTTCCTAGATTTATCCCTTTAAAAGGATATCTATATTTTAGGAGTAAGAAATCTAAAGTCTAAATTAGTTAAGTTAATAATAAAATTATATTAAGCCTTTCTTATCTAACTACTAGTAAGTATCCTTAGTAGGTATTAATCTAGTAGGAAAGGTACTAGCCTTTAAAGTATATTAATATAAGGTAATGTTTTATCTTTATTATAATTAGTTAGTTAATAGCTTATAGCTTTTCTTATCTTACCCTTATCTTTCTTAATAGGTAGTACGTCTATTAGAGCTTTCCTCTTAGCTATCTTATCTCTCTTCTTTGTAATAGTAGCTACTACTTTAAGGTACGTTCTAACTTATCTATAATAGTAGTAGTAGTAGCGAGCTTTACTTCTTTAATTTTCTTAGTAGTAGCGGTAGGCTTCTATCCTTAAAATAGGCGCTTAGTTTTCGCCTCGCTTATAACTACCTTCTAACTATCTTTAATATTAAGGTTTTTATAAAACTCCTAAAGTAGAAAATAACTAGATAGAGTTAAATAAAACTGCGCTTATTTCTTATTAACTTAATCCTAATTATAAAGATTAAAAAGAAGTATTAAAAATACTTATAAGTAGAAGTTTATTACTTATTAATAAAGTAAATCTTTAAATATATATTTAATCTACCTATAATACTTATACTATCTATACTTATAAAAGCTAGATTAAGTTAAATAGAAGTAATTTATAGCTAACTAAAGTAGTATTTAAGAGTCTTATAGAGATTAGTATAAATATTTACTATATAGATAGCTTTATAAGATACTACTACCTAATTAATAATAATATAATAGTAGCTTATAAAGAGTAAGTTCTAATTATAAGTATTAAGGAAAATTAATATTATAATATCTATAAAGTACCTCTTAATAATTAAGGTAATCTTATAAAAGAATAGAAATATTAGAATTATAAATATATATAAGCTAAACTTTATAAGTAACTATCTAGTATAAAGTAAATAGGAAAGACTATAATAATATAAATAGTAAGTAGGTAGTAATTAGGGCTAGTAGAGTAGAAAGGAGCTATTAGATATAAGTTACTATAAGGCTTATAGTATTATAATTCTTATATAGCTAAGAATTAAGACTATTATAATGATAATACTATATACTATAAGCTAGATATAAGATAGCTACTATAAATAATATATCTAATAGTAGATTAGGCCTAGAAGTATAAATAATATAGTATTTATATACTAATAGATATTAATATCTTATATTAATTATTTAAAGGAGTAGTTATAAGACTAATTAACTAGTATATAGCCCTAATAGAAGATATCCTTAGAATAAATAATAAAAACTATAAGGAAAATAAATATAAAGAATAGGAAAAAGGTAGTAGAGTCTATAATATTAATTTAACTTAATAAATACTTTCACTAAGGCCTTAGATTTACTAGCTAAAATTAAAAACACTTTAAATATAGACTAACCGCGTCGGGTCGGTACTTTAAACTCGAGTCGGGTTCCCGACTTAACTCTTAGCGAGTTAATACTGAATTCCTGGCCTAAGTATTTAGGTCGGTACTAATAGTTAGTACCGAGTATTTAAGTTAATACTATAGGGTAGTACTAAGTATTAGTACTAAAGTATTAACCCGACTCGCTAATGTATTAGTTCTACTATATTATTTTACTAAGACTATTATATCAGGAATATTTTTTATTCATAATAGTATTTTATACTATATATATAGCTTACTAATAGATTACTAAGCGTTATTATTATTACTAACTAGGTAATTCTTAATAGTAAATAAGGTGATATAGAAAGGTAATAGCTAATTAGCTATTCCTATAGATATAATGACTATAATATTACTAATATTTTTTATCTATAATAGTATTTACTATTATATCTATAATTTAGTACTATATTACTAAGTATTATTATTATTATTATCTAGCCTAACCTAGGTAATTCTTTAAGGTAATGCAAAAAGGTAATGCATATCCCTAGGGAACTAAAGGGGGTAGTAAAATTCTAATTAAAAAAAAATCTATTTTTAGTATAGAGGTAATTCTAGAAAGTTTTTAGGGTTCTTTACTATTTTATTAGGGGCTTGGCGTCTTAGTAATACCTTGGCGAGTCGGGTCGGGTTAACCCGACTCGCTAAGGGACCGAGGGCTTTTTGGGTTAATACCGGAAACTAGTACCGAGTATTCGGGTCGGTACTAATCTATAGTACTAAAACCCGACTCGACGGTTAGTCTATTTAAATACTTTAGTAAGATTAAATAGTAGAGTAGTAATAAATAGAAGGTAGTAGTATATTAACTAATTCTAGTACTAATACTTCTACTAACTAGGAAGTAAGACTTTATAATCTATTATAATTGAAAAATTATAGACTTTATTATACTAGTAATATATAAAAGCTATAATAAGAATACTTTTACTTATATATAATATATATTAGATTAGATTAACTACTTAAAGATAGTTTTTATAAAGTATTAACCTTAAAATATAACCCTATATAATAATGATAACAATAAAACCTAATTTAATATCCTTAAATTATATATTATAATATATTACACTATATTTATTTACTAATTTATTTATTTATTTATATAATAGTATATAGAGTTTTAAAATAGCTTATAATAAAGTTATATATAAAATTCTACTTAAACCCTTCTTTCTTATAATAAATATAATAGAAGGCTAAGAGTATTAAATCTTAAATTATAATATATACTATTAAAACCTTATTATAATAAATAATATAATACTTTATAATAAGACTAATTCTACTTTAAATACGAGTTAATAAATAAGTAATAGATATTCTACTACTACTTAAGACTTAATAGATATAATAATTATAATTCTTAAAGGTAATATAATAATATTATATAATCTAAAATATAATTATAAGTAATAGTAGAAGGTCTTATAAGTACTAAATAATCTAAAATTTAAGTATAATAGCCTTATAAATATATTAGTAGTTTTTCTTTAAGAAAACTAAAATAGACTTAAGGGGTAGTTATATAATTATAATAATCTTAATAGAGATAAGAAGGATTTAATATAAGTAAATTACTATTTTAATATAATTCCTTAGTCTTTAACCTACTAAAAGTATAATAGGAAGGACTCTTAAAATATATATAACTTTTAATAGAAAAAGGTAGTAGTATAACTATTTCTAAGTATAAGAAACTAATCTTAATATTAGATATAAGGTTATAAGATCTATAAAAGGAAGTAGTAGATATATAAAGTAATCATAACTTATTATTTCTATCCTTAACTATAAATAACTTAAGAAGGATAGAAGATTATAAATATATATAAGGGTATTCATAAAGATAATATACTAGATTAATAATAGAGTAATAAATAAGGTATATAAGATACTTAAAGTAGAGATATAACTATTAAGTAGGTTCTAAAATCTAAGGCTTCTAGGTACTTAACATTTTTATAATTTATCTTATATACTCTATAATAAATATCTAGTACTAATAAATAAGAAATAGATAAGATTCTATATAAATAATTATATTAATTATATTAATTAAGATTAATCTAATACTATTTATAACCTAGATTTTCTATTAAATAGTACTAGGGTTATAGATAAGTAAGTTATAGAATATAAATATAGATAATATTTAGATAAATAAGGAAATATTTAGTATAAATAAGTTATAAAGAAAGAGTTAGCCTAATATTAAATTAAAGCTAGGTTAAAGCTAGGCTAAAATATATTTATTAAATACGTAGTAAAAATAAAAATAAAAACTTTTATAAATTATAAATTATAATTATAATTATAATTAATAGCTATTTATATACTATAATACCTAAATATATATTATATACTCTTTAAATTAAATAGATCTATTTTACTTAAAGTAGTTATACTACTTATATCTTAAAGTACTTATAATACCTAGAGATATATTATTAATTATACTTCTTTATATAAAGAATATAAGTAAGGTAGATATATATAAGTAGTATATAAGTAATAAACTAATATATTATATATATCTATTATATATACTATTATATTTTATATACTATTCTCTCTAAGTTTAAGATCTTACTTTATATAGTCTCTTATAGTAGTTATATACCTAATAGTATTATAAGTATAACCTTTCCTAAGTATAGAAAAAATATCTAAAAGAATAAGATATAAATTATATAAAAAAGTACTAATAATATAGTAGTTAACTATATAAGTTAATTCCTATTTCTTATTTTATCTTATTTATAATAATAATAATAACTAGTTATAGCTACTATTTATAAGCTATTATTTTAACTTTATATATTAATACCCTTAAGAATACTTTAGCTAAATTAGTAGATTACCTACTAACTAAGTTTAACTCTTATAAGTATCCTTTAATTTTTACTTTTTAACTATTAATAAGTTAGACTTCTAACTATTACTATTACTTACCTATTACTATCTCTATTACTTATCTAGTCTATTAATATTACTATTATATATATATTTTAAAATAGCGACGTAGTTAATAATTACAAGGTATATAACTTAATAGTATATTCTACTATTCTAAACTTTCTAATCTAGACTAACTTTTATAAGTAGTTAGTTTAAGCTAGTAATATCTAATATTTATATTATAAGGGCCTAATAGACGCGTAGCTTTAATAGGATATAGTTAAATAAAGAGGTTATATCTACTACTTACTAGACTAACCTTATAATTAAATATTAGAGCGACTCTACTTACTCCTCTATTAAGCTACCTCTTTTTTAGTAATAGAATTTACTATTACTATTATTTACCTATTACTTACTAGAAAATACCTGTAAAAATTCAAGATTTTTACGTTAGAAAATTACCCCTACTACCTAGCATTTAGTAGGTAAGGTGAATAGTAGGGAGTATATTAGATATATATACCTATTCTAATAGCGTTTTATTACTAGTAATAAGACGGATATTTCCCCCTATTTAAACTAATAGCAGATACGTTTCCCCCCATTTAGACTAATATTAGACACGTTAGTAGGTAACGTGAACTATAAGGAGTATATTAGTAGGTAGCTAGGCTGTAAAATATAATAGTATTAGCCTATACACCTATGTAATAATATAGATCATTCTAACAGCATTCTATACCTAATAATAAGACGGATATTTCCCCTTATTTAGACTAATATTAGATACGTTAGTAGGTAATATTAATAGTAGGGTTTTTAGCCTGTAAATATAATAGTATTAGCCTATAAACCTATATACTAATTTAGATTATACTAATGGTATTACCTACCTAGTAATAAGACGGATATTTCCCCCTATTTAAACTAATAGTAGAGATATTAGTAGGTAATATAGTAGAATAGGTAATTTATAAATAATATTAGGATTTTTATTATTTATAATCTATATTCTAGCTGTTAGTATATAGATTTAGTAGGTAAATCCACTTATTCTAATATATCTTCTAAACTACTACATCGATTTTTATTATTTTTATAGTATTAAGTAGGCTAGATTAAGCTATATAACTTTATTTAAGTAGAAAATATTATAGAGTATAAGTATAGATATAAGTAGAATATAAAGAAATATCAGACTTTTAATATTTATACTAGTCTAGAAAAGAAATCTAGAAGACTTATTAATTAACTAATAAGGTATAATAAGCTTAGGGCCCTAATATCTAGATATTCTATTATAGTAAGAAGATATATATATTACTATTACTATTATAGTACTATTACTTAATATCTATAGTAAAGAAACCTTTAAAAAGTTAGAGGGGTATTAAAAACTAATTATTAATAGTAAGATATTATTATAAAGAACTTCTACTACTTATAAAACTAAAGATACTTATTATTCAAAAAATACCTTCTAATTCTCTATATATAACTTTAAGACTATATATATTATAGTAGATATAAATTAATATTAGTTTAGATTTATACTCTAAGTATACCTTAGTACTTTAAGTTTAGTAGATTTTATATTAGCCCCTAATAAAGAAGAGTATTATTCTCCGTACTAAAAACTTTTACTAAGGGGTATATAATAGTAATAAAGTAGTTTATAATTATTATAATTAGCTTAGAGGTAGTATTAATATTAAAGGTAAAGGGTATAACTTTAATTTAACCTTTAATTAAAACTATAACTATTATTATAACTTATATTTAATTATAACTTAAGTTTATTAGATATTATTAGAGATCTTAGATATAGAAATTTAGAATATAAAATAAATATATTACTACATAATTATATATTAATTAATATTAATAGTAATAGACTACATATAAGTAAGAGAAAGAAATATTAGTTAACCCTAATAATAGTAATAGTAAATATACTAGGAATACTTATAATACTATATATAGTAGGTAATATAAATATACTAATAATATTTATTACTATATATTTATATATTATATAATTATATATAATAATATTAAATTTTAGAATAATATATCTATAATATTATTATAACTATATATTTAAATCTATCTAACTTAACTTTAATCTAATTCTAGCTAAGATATACTATAATATTATTCTATTATAACTTAAAGTAATAGGAAGTTACTTTATAAATTTATAGCTAGTTAAAGGCAGGTTATATAGGATATATAATTTAAAACTAGTAGGCTAACTTCTTAAATTACTAATAAATGCCTAGATATAAAGCTTCTTTATATACCTCTATTATAGTAATATATTTAGACTTATATATAGATATTACTACTAGCTTTTATAATTTAGATTACTAGGTAATAGGGCTATTAAATAGTTTATAAATATACGCCTTAGTAGAATAAGATATCTTATAGTTATTATAGTATAACGTGTTAGTAAAACCTTCTAAGCTATTATTCTTATCTAGTTAATAGATAATACTATTATTAATAGTTCCTACTAGTAATATAATACCCTGTTTACTATACTTATATACTATAAAGTAGGGTTATAAAGTAAATAACTTAGATTAAAAATAGTATAAGTAATATCTAGCTTACTTATAACCTCTTAAATTATAATAGAATAGTTAATTATTTAGCTATAGATATATTAACTACTTATAGTCTATTACTAATTATATAAAGCTAGTACTAATATCTAATACTCCCCTTTAATAGAAAGACCTTATATACTTCTTTAAAGCCTTAAGGGTATATATATAACTCCTTATAACTCCTTTAATATAGCTACCTTATTAACAGTATAACTCCCTTAAAACTATACTTCTTATCCTACTTTAAAGCCTTATTAAACCTATAAACCTCTACTTAATTAAATTATTCTAGTATAGAAGGAAATTAGGAAGAGTACTATAAATAATATTAATATAAGATATTATTACTCCTATTTCCTTCTCTTTATTTAAGTATTATAGCTCTTATTTCCTTCTTTTAATATATAAGATACCCTATTAAAAGGGCTTTAGTACACTTCTACTTATTCCTATCCTAGTACTCCTAGCTAATAAGATATCCTTAAACTATCCTATTCTAGCTATATAACTTTATAGTATTATAGTTAATAGTTCGTTATAAGAGAGTAGTACTATTACAGATATTTGATTACTGTATTAATATTAATAAATAGTTCTTGAAAAAGCTATATCTAAGTACTATTTTATATAGTATATACGGCTTAGGCGGCTATTAGTATAATATAAGGATAATATCCCTTATAAAGGAACTATTCTAGGTATAATAGTACTTAGCTAGGCTTATAACCTAATAAAAGATATAATACTTATAAGTTATTTATATATAATTTAGGTTTAATATAATAGTAATTAATAACTAATAGATAGATAATAGCTATATTATATAGGAATAATATTATAAGAAATCTCTACTAGTTTACTAAGACCCTCTAACTACACTTAATTAATAAATACTAAGGACAACCTAGCCTAAATTCTAATAAAACTAAGTATATATATTATAGTTAGAATAATTTAGATACTTAACTAGATATAAATTAGAAATAAGCCCTTCTACTAAGGTACTAAGTAAGTAGCTACGTTTATAAAGTCTTATTATCTTATTATCTTATTCCTAGATACCTTTTTAGACCTTTTTAAACCTTTTTAGATATCTAGTATAATTAAACTATCTATTAGACCCCTAAGATTATTTAATAGGTTATAAGCCTAGTTAGTACTACTACTATAAAGAGTTATATCTATATTAAGTTATATTAAAAGCTAGTTATAGTTATTATAAAATAATAATATTATTATATTCCTTATATTAGTTAAAATAATAAATAATTACAGTGAATTAATATAATTTATCTACTTCCTCTAGTTTAAATCGTTAACTATAAAGGCTAAATAAGTAAGGAGTTAGGAGAGTATAAAACGTATATAGGTTATAAGAGGAGGACTAGAAATTTAGGAGAAGGAAATAAGATAATACTACTATATTTTAAACTAGTTACTTAGTATAATAGTATATAAGGAAGTATAACCTATAATAATTATAGTTATAAAGGTAATAATAGCCTGTTATAACTATTACTATAAAATAAACTAAATAATAAAAGAAGTAGTAGTAATAGCTTAAAATAGTTTATAAAGACTATAGCTATAATAAAAAAGTAATAATAAATAGTAGTAGTAATAACTTATAATAGTTATAATTATAGAGGTAATAATAGCTTATAATAGTTATAGCTATAAAAAAATAGTAGTAGTAATAACTTATAATAGTTATAATTATAAGGGTAATAATAACTTATAATAGTTATAGTTATAAATTAAAGAACTAGTAGTAATAGCTTATAATAGTTATAGTTATAAATTATAATATAATAGTAATAACCTATAATAGTTATAGCTACAATAGAAGCAGGGGAAAGGATGGAGAAAAAGGCTGGATTTAGGCTATAACGGCTAGGAAATCTCTGGGAAATCTCCGACAGCGAGGCCACGGCAGCAATGGCTTAAGGGGAGTGTTGGAAATAAGCCCTTCTGCCAAGATAATAAGCGAGTGGCCACGTCTACAAAGTCGTGTTGTCTCGTTATCTTGTTCCTAGACACCTTTTCAGACCTTTTCAGACCTTTTCAGACATCTATCATAGCCAAACCATCTATTAGACCCCTGAGATCGTTCAACAATAGAGAACCCCACCAGATTTCCCACCCAGCCACGCCAGCATCATGTATGGGGCATATGCCACTGAACACTTGTCTCATGACCTGAAGGGAAAGACATTGTGATGGGTTATAGGGAACCAAAACCTATCATAGTAGGGGGAATAATTGTACATGAGTTTTGCAGCGACTCTTCATCTGGTCTAGTGTCCGAATTATTCTGACCACGACGTGGCATGTTGGTTCGCAATGCTGACTGCGCCCGCATCTCGTTCCAGCTTACCCTCTCTACGCATATATAACCCGATCCATTTCTCCTTCCACCTCCTTCATATCCCCACATCTCTCTCTCAGTTCACATTCTTCTTTCCATTCCATAACCAACAGTCACCAACATGACCTCCCAAGCTTCCCCAACAGGCATGGCCGCGTACCGCGCCCCATCCCTCTTCCAACCCCACCGCGTCCGCCAAGCCCTCCGCGACGCCCACGAGGGCAAAATCCCCCCAATGCTCGGCCTCTACCTCGGCCTAAGCAGCGTCGTGAACGCCCGCTTCATCGCCCCCCTCGGCTTCGACGCCGTCTGGATCGACTGGGAGCACTCATCCTGCAATGTCGAAACCATGACAGACGTGCGTCGTCAACCCTCTTCCCCCTCTCTTCCCCCTCTTCGTCCCTCTGGCGGGCGACCTCAACATCCCCTTCTCTCAAGCTAACGAAACCCCCTCTACCAATCAGATGGTCCACGAAGTAGTATTCATGAGCGAAGGCAAAACAATCCCCTGGGTCCGCGTCCCCGGCCACGAGCACGCCGCCATAGGCTACGCCCTCGACGCAGGCGCCTCCCTTGTACTCCCGCAAATCAACACAGTCGCAGAAGCACAACACTGCTGCTCCGCAGCAAAATTCGGCACCAAGCAGCGCGGCACCCGCTCCGCGCCCCCCTTCCGCTTAATCCCAGAAGTGACCGCCATCCCCATAAACAAATCAAAGACCATGCACGAAAACCTAAACGACCAAGCCGCCATCATGATCCAGATCGAGACACAGGAGGGGATTGATAACCTCGACGATATCCTGACGCAGGTCCCGGATATTGATGCCGTGTGGCTTGGGACGCTGGATATTCGGGTGTCGATGAATATGGTTGCGACGGGGTTTCCGGGCCCGGAGGAGGAGTATGTGAGTGCGGTGAGGAAGTTTGAGGATGTGTTGCGGAAACATGATATGCCGCGCGGGGGCATCGCGTTGGGAGATCCGGAGATGGTTAAGTGTTTGGGGAAGGATAATGCACTTAGTTTTATTGCGGCGGATGTGATGGCGTTGGGGGGGCTGGCGGCTAGTTTGGGGCCTGCCAGGGAGATGTTCCCGGCTGAGAGGAAGATGAGGGGGGGTGGGGAGGAAGGAAGTCCGCCGTGGTAGGAGGGAAAGCTGGGAACGGTGTTGTTGATGGGCTTGTTGGGAATGTTAGGAATGGTCATGGGATCAATGGAACGAATGGCCACACGAGTGGCGCGAATGGCCATGCCGCCAATGGTAACGGACATTGACTTCGAATGTTATAGCGAGCCTGCAGCTGCAGAACATACAAAAGATCATAGAGCGCCTCTTAATGTTAGTTGTGTGGGATATAGTAGTCATCACCTCTCCAGCTATGGCCTTGCAAAGATTGTACTCTCAAAAGACATCTCGGTCGGAGACAATCGCCTAAAATCGACGTCCCTCTCAAAAGCTTCGAGGGTCAGGAGAGAGCAGGGCGGAAGTCTTATTACGCCTAATAAAGTATCAGCTGAGGGTGCAGGCAGTAAGGTTCCGTTTCAATCTACAGGATGCATATCTGGGCAGAACCAGCTTGAGTTCAGTGGCGCAACAGAGTCCGAGTCTAAATGATCCTTGACTGGACTTGCTATGTTGCGAGCGTATACAATGAAATGGTACAAGGGATTCGTCTCATGCGGGGCAGTGTTTAGCACTTATCCTTAGCGTGACTTTAGGCACCACTCTGGGCAGTGTAACAAATTCATTGATATTCGAATATGCTAGGACGATATTCATATTCAAATATCTAACCGAATATATTCGAATATATATTCAATTATCTTACCTAAATAGTACTCCTTATAAATTAGTAGGATTAGTAATAAATTATATACTTAGTAAGCTAGTATAAATTACTAAGCGCTATAAATAGTAGTTTATTATATAATCTAACTAAAAATACTATAGATATATACTATTTTTAGTATATAACTATAATTAGATATATTTAAATATTATTTAAATATCTTGAAATAGCGTATTTATATTTAAATATCCTACTAGTATATTTATATTAAAATAAATATTCGAATATATTTAAATATATATTTAAATATAAATAAAATTATTATTATACTAACTCTAAGTAATTTAGCGTATATAGTTTTAATATAATTAGCCTATTATAAGACCCTAACTACAACCCTATAGATTATAGTAGAAATCTGTATTAATATATTTATTAAATTAGTTATATCCTCTATATATATTAATAGGATTCTATAATTTTTAAAGTATTAAATACTATAGATAAATATATATCTTTTAACCTGCTTAGATATTTATTATAAGTTATTATTATTACTAGTAGAGTATATTAGTATAGATAGATATAGATATATATAAGGTAGGTATAATAGGTAAAGTAGTACTAAGATATATAGATTTAGTAAGTAAACTAATTAGATAAGTTATATCTTCTATATATATTAATAAATCCTTATAATTTCTAAAGTACTAGATATTATAAATAAATACATATCTTTTAGCCTACTTAAGTATATATTATAAGTATTAAATATTAAGTAGTATAGTTTTATAGGTGTAATAATATTAGTAGTTTTACTACGATTTATAGAGTCGTAGTTAGGGTCTTATAGTAGGCTAATCGTATTGAAACTATATATACTAAATACTAGTATTTATTATTTATAATAATACAGCCTAATTAAGAAGCTAATTAGATTGTATTTAAGGTATTTAAGGATTTAGGCTGTAATATAGGTATAGAACCCTAGGAAATACACTCTACTTCCTCTCTAATATTACTATCTTTTTTGTATTAGCTTCCTTATAGCCTTTTTATCGAATAGATAGTTAAGTATCTTTTCTTTAACTATTAAATAAAATGAAAGAAAAGATAGAATATATTATACTACAAAGACTAAAGATTTAAAAAAGACTAGGTATCTACTAGAATTCAACTCCGGATAGTTACCTTCTTATAATTACCTTCTAAATAAGCGTACTAACTAGAATACCTAATAATTACCTTAGTATTTTAGATATACTACTAATTAATAAGTAGCTTGCTAAGCCCCTTCAAGTTAATAACTAACTATATAATAGAAGGGTAATATATCTAAGTATAAATATCTTTAATATAATTAGATATTTACTTTTAATAACTATTCTATTATTATAAGTATATAGCTTTTATCTAGAATAGTACTTAAAGTAAGATACTTATAATATAGATATATATATTATAAAGATAATTAAATAATATTATAATATATTATTTACTAATTTTTTCTTCTAACTTATAAGGAATTCCTTTAGAAATCTCTTTCTAAATATTAGATTTCTTATATAATATATCTTTATTATTACTAGATCTTATACTAAGTATATTATATAAGAGTAAGCCTATTATATAAATATTTTAAGTATTTAATATAATATTTTTAAGGAGTTTACTAGTAAAGAGATAAAAGTTTATACTTAAACTTATAATTATTAAGTTATATAATTAATACTTAATAACTTAAAAGAGCTAAATAATAATAATTAATTATATATCTAAGATATTAAAGTAATTTAATTAATAAATAGTTATAATTATATGATAATAAGTTTCTATTATTACTTTATTTATAAATTAAATCTACTTATAACTCTAAGTAGAACTTATAAGTAATAGAAGTAAGTTTAATACCTTAAGGTAAATAGTAAAAAATTCTAAAAATAGTAATAAAAAAGATTATATATAAAGATTATGTTAATTATTTTTAATTTAAGTTTTTAAGATTTTAAGTTTAAGCTAGGCTACCTCTTAAAGAAGTAACTAAAAACCTCTCTAACTTACTTAATAACTAATAAATCTTAAAATAGATTATAGAAATAAAATCTATATTAAAAGTAGATTAATAAAGTATAATTATAAGCCTTATTTTTTAATTAAAGTAGTTAGTTTTATATAAATCTTATAATTTATAAGTAATTAATTATGAAAAGGCTTATTATAAGTACTTAAAAGTAATAGTATAAGATATTCCTTTTAAATTAATTAAAATTAATAATAAATACTTTAAGTAGATTAAATATTTTTATAAATATTATCTTTATAATATATAATATTAAATCTATATAAGTATTTTAAGAAGTATAATATTAATAGGCTTATTAGGAGAGATAGTTAGCTTTATATATAACTTTATTATAATATAGTAGTTTAAGATTATATATACTTACTTATTACCCTTATTATTAGCCCTTTCTATAAGTAAAGCCTCTTATAAAAGTATTATTCTTATAGTAAACTATCTATCAGGTATTCTAGTTAGTGCGCTTAGTCAGAAGGTGACTGTGGGAAGGTGACTGTCCGGAGTTGAACCCCTATCACCAAAGCCCAGCCAGACTTTTACCACGGTTCCCGACCAGCCCAATTAGACAAAAGTATTCGGAATGAGCTAGCGCCTTACATTGTACCGTCGTCGAATACAGCAGCAACCGTGCTTGCCCAATTTCTTCAGAGGGAAAGGTCCTCATGGAAATACGGCAGTGTCTATGCGGCAAGCTTTCTACAGCGGTGCTTTAGGAGCGCGAGGGATTAACGAGCTTATATCCTACGCGGATACACAGACGGCTTACGATAATAATGTATACACGGTCACATCGACTTATTACGGGGGTTCTGGAAATTTTACTATGTATATAACACATCCCACTCCGTCTAAACGCCCTATACGGTCCGCCTACTTTCATATGACCCGACCTAACTAGTTTGCCATGACCGATAAACCAGATGCCTTCCGATAAAGGGGCCAGCGCCCTCAGGAACGCCAGGGACTGGGCGGAAAAGAGACGGGAAGACTTCATGAGAGCAGCAAATTACAAGGCACTGAACGCGGTACACTCAGGCTTGGACTCGTCTAAAGGAAGCATGTGTCGCGGTCATCCAACGAACCTACTCAGCGAGAATCAGAGACATCGGCTGATGAGCTTGCTCTGGGCACTCATACAGTGCCTAATGCAAGGCCTCAGTCGGAGCTCTAGCGAGGTCTTTCCCCACAGAACGGTCAAATCGACAGTTAAAGAAGCCACTTTGTGACAGCAGAAATGTTGGCACACACTACGGAGATTTACAGAAAATGTTCTACCTGGGACTATAAAGACGCGCACATGAGAGAAGGGCAGAGCGATGCGTTCTAGGTTGTCGTATAATCGAGCTGGACGCTGTGCTGGCGACAATCCGCCCTACCACCGGAGAACTCGAAAAGGCTTCGGAATAAGGAGACTGCCTGCCGCTCTGATCGTTCTCGCATCTTACTAGGAACGCCCGCCGCTTTCGAGAGTTCGTAGTCTGTGGGCTGTCCCAAAGACTTGAATCCAACCGCTTTGTTGACGCTCGAGGAGGGTGTTACGATCGATCGACAAATTCAGACCTAGGAATAGTAGGTTTCGCATGAAACTCACACGGACGTTGAAGTCGGCTTCCTGATCAGCGTTAGCAGGCGCAATGAAAATCTGATGTGCGGCCAGGTCACCTGAATGTCGGAATACAAGATCACTCTCTTAAGCGCTGCGTTGAGACCAGCCCTTCTAGCTGCAATTCGATAGCATTCAGCGTACTTTCGACTTCCTTCTCTCCGAATCGCTTGAGCAATGTTGTGAAGTGCACTGACTCGGGCCATTCCCTCAGCCTCGTCAATTCCGTATGCAAGAACGTCGCCCTCACAGGGTACAAACGGATCGTAATCGACGGCTACATTGAACCCAGGCAGGCGGCTCGAGAGCAGCCCAAGACATGGGTCAGCAACAATAATCTCGTATGATCCAGGATCCTTGTGTTGCACTCGGTCTAGGGTCATGTCGCCTGTGATGCTTGAGTCCGAAGACATTTGGTCTAGGTCGAAGTCTTCCGGAAGGACCTGGTCGGTGAACAAGCGAACAAGAGTCCAGGGGCCTTTGAATCCTTCTGGTAGCTGAAACCAAGTATGAGATGTAAGTACTGCTCTTGATTAAAAGATTAGAGCATATTACTACTACATCGGCTGTCGTGTCACAAGTTCTCTCAACCACCTGGCTGATCTGGATCTTTCCAAGGTCTGGCCAAGCATCACAGGTATATGGCACATATGTCGCGGTGTCATCCATTTCACGCATTGCAAAGTCTTTCAAGGAGTAAAAAGAGAAGCCTGCAAACTATTCAACGAATGCAGTGAGAGCTGCAGGAGGTCTTTTATACCGAACATGTAGTCGGATTGACATGAGCCGCGCAAACCCTAAGCGAGGCTGTCTGCCACCGGACACCTCACTTGGTGGATAAAATATTGATCCTTACTTGACGCAATTAGGTCCATCTCTGTCAGCCACGGCACTCCGACTTAGGATAAGAGGTACGCTCCACCATTTACTCAGACTGACCGGCACTCAGTGCACGCATGAAACTAAAACCCTAGCACGCCAAGCAAAGCGTTCCTGCAGTGGGAGCGAGGGACTGTGGGCAGGGGTGCTAGTGACGGATACGCCTGTCCTAGTCAAACATTCTGCGCTCTCTCGAAATGTTCGCGCTAGTGCAGTAAACGCATGGGTTATAGCGTGGACACTAGAAGGGTTCACTGGGTAACCGTCTATACTCGGTGACCGTCCAGCCTTATAGGGTTAATACCCTATAAGGCTACCCTAGAGTATTAGATTTTATAAATTTTAACTCTTTATAACCTAGATTTTATAATAATACTATCTATTAATCTATTTAATATATTAAATATACCCCTACTATCCCTTCCTCTATTATAAGAGGCTAAACTAAGTAGGGAAGATTATATAGAATTAGCTTATACGGCCTAGGTTAAGGCTAGGGGACTAGGTAATTAAATCTTATTAATTATTAAAGTAGCTATATAATATAGTATACTAAAAAGTATACTCGCTAATAGAATTAAAGGGAGTATAATAGTTACTACTACTTATAAAAGCTAATAGCGACTTAGTTTTAAAGAAGAAGTAGCTATTCTAGCTTAGGTTCTCTATCTTTATATATAGGGTTAGCTATTAAGGGTAGAGTAAGTATAGTTTATAATAAATAAAATTCTCTTTATAAGAGATAATAAAACCCTAATTAATCTTAATTAGCCTTAAAAATTTATGTTATAACTAGAAAATGCCTGTAAAAATTCAAGATTTTTACATCGGAAAATCACCCCTACTACCTAGCGTTTAGTAGGTAACGTGAATAGCGGGGAGTATATTAGATACGTTAGTAGGTAGGGTGAATAGTAGGAAGTATATTAGATATAGTAGGCTATTAATAATACGGATATTTCCCTCTATTTAGACTGATATTAGATACGTTAGTAGGTGGGGTAGATAGCAGGAAGTATATTAGACACGTTAGTAGGTAGGTAGGTAGGTAGGTAGGTCGGCGGCCTGTAAATACGACAGCATTAGCTATATTATATACATGTACTAATCAACTAATATAGATTATTCTAATAGCGTTATATACCTAGTAATAAGACGGATATTTCCCCCTATTTAGACTGATATTAGACACGTTAGTAGGTAAGGTAGATAGTAGGAAGTATATTAGACACGTTAGTTAGTAGGTAGATAGGCGGCTTATACATGCGATAGTATTAGCTAAATTATATATATATACCTATTCTAATAGCGTTCTATACCTAGTAATAAGATAATTTCCTCCTATCTAGACTAATATTAGACACGTTAGTAGGTAATATAAATAGTAGGGTTTTTAGCCTATAAATGCGATAGTATTAGCTAATATAGTAATACACTAATATAGATTATTCTAATAGTATTACCTACCTAATAATAAGACGGATATTTCCCCCTATTTAGACTGATATTAGATACGTTAGTAGGTAAGATAGATAGTAGGGAGTATATTAGATACGTTAGTAGGTAGATAGGTAGGCGGCCTATAAATGCGATAGTATTAGCTATATTATATATATATACTAATTAACTAATATAAATTATTCTAATAGCGTTCTATACCTAGTAATAAGATGATTTCCCCCTATTTAGACTAATATTAGACATGTTAGTAGGTAATATAAATAGTAGGGTTTTTAGCCTGTAAATACAATAGTATTAGCTAATATAGTAATATACTAATATAGATTATTCTAACAGCGTTACCTACCTAATAATAAGACGGATATTACCCCCTATTCTAACTAATATTAGACACGTTAGTAGGTAGATATTAGACTCGTTAGTAGGTAATATAAATAGTAGGGTTTTTAGCTTATAAATACGATAGTATTAGTTAGTATAGTAATATAGTAATATAGATTATCCTAATAGTATTACCTACCTAATAATAAGACGGATGTTTCCCCCTATTCAAGCCGATATTAGATACGTTAGTAGGTAAGGTAAATAGTAGGGTTTTTAGCCTTTAAATGCGATAGCATTAGCTAATATAGTAATACACTGATTTAGATTATACTAACAGCGTTCTATACCTAGTAATAAGACGGATATTTCCCCCTATTCAGGCTAATATTAGATATATTAGTAGGTGGATATTAGATACATTAGTAGGTAATATAAATAGTAGGGTTTTTAGCCTGTAATTATAATAGTATTAGCTAATACAGTAATATACTAATTTGGATTATACTAATAGTATTACCTACCTAGTAATAAGACGGATATTTCCCCCTATTTAGACTAATAGTAGATATATTAGTAGGTAACGTAGTAGAATAGGTAATTTATAAATAATATCAGGATTTTTATTATTCGTAATCTATATTCTAGCCGTTAGCGCATGGAATTTAGTAGGTAAATCTACTTATTCTAATATATCTTTTAAACTACTATATTAATTTTCATTATTTTTAAGGTATTAAATAGGTTAAAAGAAGCTATATAACTTTATTTAAGTAGGAAATATTATAAAGGATAGGTGTATATATAGGTAGAATATAAAGAAATATTAGAGTTTTAATATTCGCGCTAGGCCTAGAGGGGTAATTAGGGTACTTATTAACTAACTAATAAGTTATAATAAGCTTAGGGTCCTAAATTATAGATATTCTATTATAGTAAAGAAGATATCTAGAGGTAAAGATAGCTTATATTCTACTACTAGATAAAGAATATATTATAGCCTAGGATCCTAAAGTTCTATTAAGCTAGTTTAATCTCTACCTATAGACTAAGATAATATATAAGGTAGATAAGAGGGACATTTATAATATAAATAAGAAAGGCTTTATATAAGAGGTAATTACTAAGCTTAAGGTTATAATATCTAATTATAAGAAGAAGAAGGCTTATATAACTTAATATAAAAATTATAAATAAGTATCCCTTATTAAGTATATCTTAATAGATAGAAGGTCTCTACCCCCTTAGATTATCTTTAAAGGTAAATTAATTTAGAAGTCTTAGAAAGAAGCTCTTAAAGTAGGTAAAATTACTATTAGTAAGAATAGTTAAACTAATAATATAATTAGATTTAAATAGCTTTAAAGAGGGTTTAATTAAGAGATATAAGGCTATTAAAAGGGCGAATATTAAATACTATTAATTAATAGCTATACTTTATATATTATAACTATAGTAATTTAGTATTATATTAACTATAAAATTATTCTTCTTTACTTACTATTATATATAATATATCTTCTTTAACTATTAGATATTAGTATCTTTTCCCCCTTAGTAATAGCCTATAAATCTTATATCTAGCGAATTATATACTTAGAAGGAAGCTATTATATTAATAAGGTAGACTTTCTAGATATCTATTAAATAGCCTAGTATAAAGTAATAATATTAATTAATATAAAGAAGGTATAAGCTATAACAGGACTATTCCTATTTAGATCTAAATTAATTCTATAATATTTTCCTATAACCTAGCTATTATAATAGTATAATATTAAGATCTATTCTACTATACCTCCTAAGGCTATAATTACCTTAATTAGCCCTAGTAGAAGCTTTTACCTTATCTTAATACTAGCTAATACTTTATATATATAATAAATCCTATAATATATTATATAGACTATAATTAATATATAGTAACCTAATCTATTATATACTTTATAAAAGGTAGGTAAAGCGGCTATTTAAGTAATAGCTAAGTCTACTATTTGAAGTATTATTAATATAAAACTTCTAGAGTTAAATAAATAAAAATAATAGAAGTCTTATTACTTAAAGGGAAATTATAGAGCTACTGAATATATAAATAAAGTAGTACTTAAGGAATAATAGACTAATTAGGCTAATAAAGTATAAAAGGCTATTATTACCTCCTTAAATAGACTTAGTCTAGATATTTTTAATTTAAAGGAAAAGTCTATTCCTAAATTATATCCTACTCTAAGGAAGAAGCTATTACCTCCTACTATTAGACTAGTAATAATTACCCCTTTTAGGTTACTTATAACTACGTCCGTAATAGTAATACTAGATAAGATAGGAGTACCCCTAACTATAATATAAGAAGTAATATTAAGGAAGGTAGATTATATAGTTATTTAAATAATAACTAAGAGACTAAAAAGATTTATTATTAAATTACTAATAAGGGTAACTATAGCTAAGTTAGAATAGGAGCTATAAAGATAAAATAGCTAGGAGGGATAGAAAGGTTAAGTAATTATAGGAATTAGCTAATTAGGATAAGGTATATAGACTAGAAAACCTTATAAAGGATAATATACATAGCTTTAAATAGTTATTTTATAAATTTATAGCAAGAAATAGATGTTTTAGACTATAATAGGGTAGGCTTATAGGGGACTAGCCCTATAAGGCTAGACGGTCACCGAGTGTAGACGGTTACCCAGTGAACCCTTCTAGTGCAGGAAGGCTTGTCACCGCCCATGCCCCCCCTCGATCTACGATCTCTCAAACCATTTGCGCTCTCTCGAACTTTTCGCACTCTATCCAAGAATTCTAAGGCGAACTTGGCGCTACACTCATTGGCAAGTCCATTATAAGTTCATGGATCCTGCAGCAAAATTTCACAATGCCTATAATCTCACGGTCCGAAACCCGGTTGGTTAATCTATGTGACCTGTATGTGACCTGAGAACCGGCATGGATTTTGCCAATCATTACTAGTGACGCTGAGGGCAACCTCTATACTGTGATCGCAACCACAACATGATCGAACAAATGTCGCAGGGACGAAAAAGGGTCAATATGGCCAGTAATGTCTTCTCTATCTGTCTCCTCTCTCCGATCTTACGCTTTACCTCCAAGGTCATCACTCGTCCGCCAATCTTCCCTCGAGCGCTCCCTTCGCGACGAGCAATAAAGACTTCCTAGCAGCAAATGGCAAAGAGACCCAAGTATCCTGCATTGACCGCACCAAAGAATCTTGGGCAGTGTTCACTCCGTCAAGGTCTTGATCGCAAGCTAGAGGAGATACAACGCTCCAGTCTCCATGAACTTACAACAGCAGCCATGGCATCCTCAATCACTCTTTCAGACAGCGCTGGAGGTTCACTTGATTCGCCACTCAAGCTACCACCGATTCAACCAAAGAGAGCTCCCCAAGCTCTACCTCGACGAGCTCTCTCAATGCATAAAGCATCTTCAAGGCTTCCGCCTCTTCCGTTGTCTACGTCACTAGAGCCGCGTCCTCCAGGGCCCCTTGAACTCAGAAATATCCTCAATCATAGCGAAGGTGCAGTCAATCGTCAACACGACAGTAAAGGGACAGGTTTCTTACAGACTATGCCCAAAGAAACACTATCCTAGTCTACGAGAATCGCTGGTCAATCAACCACAACCATTAACGCGCGACTTCCAAGTTTCGTACACCCCGGGAACCTGGCGTCCACATCAACTGGACCTCCACCGCCCTTAAAGATTGTCACGGACGTGAGTTTGCTTCGTGCTGGGGATGCACCTTTAGCTCCTCCAGGCGAGCCAAATCAACGAGTGCCTAGTCCTGACTCCTACCCTTTTCCGGAGCCGTCACACGACCGACCTTCCAATCACGCCGCGATGGTCACTTTTGCGTCATACAAAACCAGTCCAGCTTGTCACCCTACCTCAACCGGCGAAGCCCCGTCCTCGTTTCTCCGTCATCCCTTGCAACGGGACTAGGTGTTATGTCGCCACAGTCGTAGGCTTTGAGCTAGAGAAAATACCAAATGATGACATACAACACCGCCCAAGGTCCTCTTCCGATATTAGTAGATGTGCAGTCCGCATCCAAAGCGAATAACGCTAAACGCCACCGCAATGCAGTTGCCTCGCAAAGTTTCCGACAGAGACGCAAAGATAGAGAAAAGGAGGCAGCAGATAAGCTAGCCGAATTAGAAGCACAGGTACGAGAGATCTCTAAAGACAAAGAACGAGAGAAAGAGAAAATATCAGCGACAATTGAAGATGAGGGACGATCTGCTATTACGGAATGGTATTCCCATACCAAGTTGGGTCCCGTTACCGAACCTAAAAAGACCTGCCTTGCTTTGTAGACCGCCATTACGAGACATTGGAATCGCTGCTCAAGATGGAGGCAGGAATAATCGGAGACGCACCAGTGGCTATGTGTCATAGCAGATGCTGCTTAGCCTTATGCTAGACGTAGGGGATGCTCAAGTCGTTGGTGACCTTATATTTTGCGTCAATTCTAAGAATAGACGACTTGGAAAGTAGGCGTCCCAAAATAGGTCAGGGTCTCTTATCCGTTTTTCTGAACAATGCTCCTTGTAGCTCATACCACAATGACTACCCTAGAAAGACGTGTAACGATTAATCCTGATCAAATATAGAAAGACCAACAGATAAGTTTACGTTATCTAAGGCTACTAGGAGAATATAATATTTTTAATGTAGGGTTCTTTGTGAGGACTGAATCGTAAACATCAGCAAAGATAGAGCACTGCCAACTAGGTGTAAACTCCCTGTCTCTAAGGTCTCTATTCTATTATATTCGTTACCGATCCTCCTGGCGCGGCTGAGCGCTCCTTTAATAGTCGGCTCTACTAAAATTTTGGCTTGAGCATCAACTCTCTTCTAAAAATTAACGTATTTCTTCTAAATTTCTGGAGAGAGATACGCTTATAAACCTTTGTAAATTGGATCTAAACAGGAAGCTTAGCTCATCTTAAATTCTGTGAAGGGTTGGTTAGGAAGCTATACTTGCTCCAGCGCCATTATCTTGGCTTTCTCTATATGAGGTGAAGATGATGTACTGCATTTCAAGACCACTTTCCTATAAAGTCTTCGCGATTCCTTTAAGGAGGCGCTCCCCATCTCGCTTTCGCTTGATCTATTAGCGTGCCGCGTCTTAAGCCAGGAATTGTTGAATACCTTCGCATTTCTGAGGTTACTTCAGCGAACCACTGCACAGCTTTCTGTACACTCATTTCGTTATGTGCTCCATATAACAACCATTGATGATTTCCATCGACGACTTACTGAAACCGTCCTGGCCAGAAGGATTTATCCGCGAATTTAAAGGTACAAGCATCGTTGAAAGCTTATACTATTAACCTTGTCAGGGATAAAGTCAAAGTGTTTATAAGTTTCTTAATACTAGTGTTCGGGTCCTAGGTATATAGTGCAGGACATAATTAGCTTTTGATATAATAGTCTTATGTCGGACCACTATAAGTTTCCTCAATTTCTCTCGGTATATTAATTTGATCATTGGTGCCTATCATAATAATCGAGCGAAGCAGAGCGACGGAGGTCTTGTTTCCCTCGCGAGAGACGATGCGGGCCTTACGGCGGTGTTTGACACACACTGCTACTGGTGCAGTAGACCTGTACTAGATATAGCTACTGCGTGGGTTCGAATCCTACAGGGGCACATTATCATTAAGTTCGGGGTATATCATTAAGTTCGGGGTAAAAACGTGATTACGATACTCGTTAGTCTTTAAGACTACGTAGTAGGTCTACTATACTACTTAATCTATAGAATAGAGCTGGTATAAGCGAAGTTCTTTAGATCTTACTTTAGTGGGTAAAAAAGACTCTATAAAGAGCTAGGGACTGTGCTAAGCAAGCTCTTAATAGTCAGTCTCCCTTTATAGAGTAGGATACCGCGGGTGTACTCCTTTAAAAAAAAAGACCTACGGGCCGTTAGATTCGTACTCTTAGAGTAGCTACTTGTAGTCAGAATTAGTATCACAGGACTAGGATAGCTACCTTATTAGCTACCGGTATATCCATGGTAATAGATGTAAAAGACAAGGACCGGGGGTTCGACTCCCCTAAACCAACTATAACGGTTCAGGTTTACTAGTCTATAGAATGCCTAGAAATGTTGAGAGACGATGCGGACACCAAGTGCGAAGACGGTGCCCCCTTCTCAGATCGCCTATTTTTGGGGCAATGCCTCAACGAGGGAAGACTGTGGACCTTTTACAAAGGATCTACTGTTAAAGGTGCTGGAGAGAGTGAAAAAGTCCGAGCTAGAAAAGCCAGGAGGACGGATTAAACGCTAGTCCCTAATAGGGCAAGGGAAAATCCCGGGGATTTCCAGCTACATCTGTCCTACGAAGCGGATAACTGCATTTTGAACATAAAATTGGTATCTATGTCTCAAGTTATATGTCATAAACGAAAGGCTGTTAGAGACCTAAGCAGAGATGAAACTATAGTCTATAGGTGATGGAAGACCTCGTTAGTAAAAGAGTAGACTAACTTGCAGTCACTAAGGGCTATTTATCTAAGCGCGTCCATTGCGTTTTGGGTCCCTATACTACGCCCGTCGCCTCTAATGCGAGGACCAATCGCTGCGTCTTTCGTGCTTCGCCTCTAGGCTCCTACCTCCTCGTGCGTCTCTTCCTAGCGATTCTCATGATCTCCTACTCGTCGTCCTCTTCTTCCGATACTGAACTTTGACTCTAGCCTACTGAGGCACTCTTAGAGAGATAGCGCTGAAGGGACCTTTTTTGTTTTTGACCAGGATATGCTGTAATACTTGCTCCACCCTTCCACTCTAATATCAGGGAACAGAACGTAACGGCGACCAGCGATATCTATCTATACGTAAAGAGTAGCGTGGTTGAAGAGCTCAATGGATGCATGTTCCTACTAGGCTCTTCCCGCTCAAGCCTAGCCGACCATATACATTAAAGGGCTGGAAACTGTATCTGAAGATCGGAATGATATGGTGATATCTGGCAGATGGGAGCGAGCTCGCGGAACATTCTATGACATTGGGTAAGAGTTTTGGGATTGCAAGTGGTATTTCCCTTTCGACTTACAGCAAGTTATCATATCATTGATAAGACTGGGAAATGGTCCGCCACCACTACAACAACCTTTGCATTTACCATATATAGAAGTCCTCTTGGTATTTGGGTGTGAAGCAGTGGCTTGACAGATTTTCCAAGCGTCCCTTTTTTTACAGACGGTGCATTTGTGGTAGCTCTGTTCATTGTTCATGTGGCCACAAGCTCTGCATTCCCCGAGTTTGCCTGAACTCGTACTCATGTTTTCTGGTTGAGGTATCGTGCTGAACGACCCTTGGCTCGCTGAAACGCCTGCTATAATTAACATAAAAGGTAGAACCTTTCTGGGTGTATGAGAGATGAAAGCAGTATAAAAGATCTGGAAGAGTGTTTTATTGAAGAGGGTTGTTCATTGCACTCATGTGCATGTGGAATCGTTCAATGAGTCATACGCGTCCGCGCGCAAATCCCTTGGCAGATCTCCCGGCAATGACTATCACCTTATAAAGAAAAGAACCAGCACGCGGGTGACAAAAATATCCGCACACTAGTGACTGCGGAGATCCCCCACTAAATTTCTATGTGAATTATCTACTTTTCTCTACTAAAACCCTGTTATTTATCCGTTACTATCTAAAATAGCCTAGAGTTATTAAGGTATACTAGCTACCTACTTATTAATATACTTAATTACTATATATTCCTCCTACCCTTAAATAATATAGTCTCTTATAGTATAATTATCCTAATAGAGGTACTTATAAAGTATTTATTTAGGCCCCTACTAGGTATTCTCTATTAGCGCTAGATCTAGTAATAAGAGATAGTTATAATATATTTATAGGCTATATTATTACTTCTATTTATAGATAATATAACTTATTATAACTATCTTATAACTAGATTTACTATCTTCTTCTTGTATAAATAGATTAGCTAGTCCCTAATTAACTTACTTATATTATAACTTAATAATAGCCTTTAAGATCTTATCTTTATATACCTACTTTAATATCTTCCTATTAGTATTACTAGGAATATTATAAAATATTAAATCTAAGTGAAAATTATAGTTAATAGCTACTTAGATATATTACCTTTTCTTTTCTTAAGCTATTTTAAGCTCCTTTTATATATATTAGATATAGTCTTAGTAATATCTCTACCTAGGCTTTTAAATAATCTATAATTTACCTTATAACCCCTAGTTAAAATAATATTTATTAGAAAAGTAAATAGAGAACTAGTCTTTAAGTATAAGATATTTATATAATTTTACCTTAGTAAATTCTACCTTTCTCTTAGTAGAGCTCTTATTATACTAGCCCTTCTTATAAGTAATCTTCTTACTATAATAGAAAATACTAGAATTAGGACCCTAAGCTTATCGCAGCTTATTAATTAGTCTAAAGTCCCCTAAATTACCTCCTTAGGACTAGCGTTATCTGTAGTAAATATTAAAACTCTAATATTTCTTTATATTCTTCCTATATATACACCTACCCTTAATAATATTTTCTACTTAAATAAAGTTATATAATATATCTATAACTATTTAAAACTTTAAAAATTATAAAAATCGGTGTAGTAGTTTAAAAGATATATTATTATTAATAAGTTTACCTACTAAATTCTATATACCAACGGCTAGAATAATTAGATTAATAATAAAAATCCTATTATTATTTATAAATTACCTATTCTACTACCTTACCTACTAATATATCTAATATTAGCTTAAATAGGGGGAAATATCTATCTTATTACTAGGTAGGTAATACTATTAGAATAATCTATATTAGTCTATTACTATATTAGCTAATACTATTATATTTATAAGCTAAAAACCGTACTATTCACGTTACCTATTAATATATCTAATATCTACCTACTAACGTATCTAATATCAGCCTGAATAGGGGGAAATATCTATCTTATTACTAGGTAGGCAACGCTATTAGAATAATCTATATTAGTCTATTACTATATTAGCTAATACTATCGCATTTATAAGCTAAAACCTCTACTATTTATATTACCTACTAATATATCTAATATTAGCCTGAATAGGGGGAAATATCTATCTTATTACTAGGTAGGTAATACTATTAGAATGACTTATATTAGTATATTATTATATTAGCTAATACTATTATATTTATAGGCTAAAAACCCTACTATTTATATTACCTACTAATATATCTAATATACTTCCTACTATTTATCTTACCTACTAATATATCTAATATTAGTCTAAATAGGAGGAAATATCTATCTTATTATTAGGTATAGAATACTATTAGAATAGGTATATATATATAATATAGCTAATACTATTATATATATAGGCCGGCTACCTACTAATATATCTAATATACTTCCCGCTATTCACGTTACCTACTAAACGCTAGGTAGTAGGGGTAATTTTCCGACGTAAAAATCTTGAATTTTTACAGGTATTTTCTAGTATATTTATAATATTTTATAGACCCTATTTATTATTTTATTATCTATCTTAAAATATTATCTAGGCCTACTTTATATCCTAGTTACTCTTATATTAAAGCCTTTATTTCTATAAGGTAGTTATTATCCCTTACCTCTAGAATAAGCTCTATTTCTTATACTTACTAGTTAGTAATCTTTAGAGGAGTACCCTAGTATTTAAGTCTAGTAGAATTATTATAATAATAATATTTATTAATTATAAGGTTATTATAATACTCTATATATTAATCGCGAGTTATAAAGAAAGGTATTCCTATATCTTTACTAATTTAATAGTACGACTTCTAGTTAATAAAGCGATTATAAAGAATAATAGTATAAGTAGATATAGTCTAGTCCTTATAAGATATATAAGTACTAGGGGATAATATATTATTTATTAAGAAAGGTAGATAATTTATATAGAAATTTAGTAGAGGACTTTATAGTTACTAGTATACAGATATTTTTATTACCCGCGTAACTAGGTATATCTATTTAAGGTAGGAAGAATAGATTCTCTAGGTTCTCTAGTAGGAGCTACTAATATCTACTAAATACTTACTAAGTACGACGCTAACTATATATAGATTATACCTTCCTTCTACTTTATAAGTAAAGGAAATAAGAGCCCCAGTAATACCTCTAAGTATAAGTAAACTACTAATAATATTATCTATAATTATACTCTATATAATTATAAAAATAGTACCTTATAATATACTAAGTATATAACTAAGAAAAGTAGAAGTAAGAAGTAAATAAATAGTTAAGGTGAGTAAGTACTTCTTTATTCTTAAAATATTACAGTCCTACTACTTTACTTTACCTACAGAAGCCTTCTACAGCCTAACTAGGATAGGCCTAGCCCTTTAATTGATAGGCAGGTTTTCTATACTTAGAGAATACATCTTTCTACTATATCTTAATACCTTCGTAATAAAATAGTAGTAATACCTTCTAGCTACTACTATATACTATTAATTATATAGTAAGCTAGGATTATATACTAGCTCTATAAGTACTAGTTCTTTAAAGTACTACTAGCTATCTCTAGTACTAGTTACCTAAGTCTTCTACTCTACTAAGATCCTAGGCCTTTAACCTTATACTAAATCTTTACTATTAAAGCCTTCTATAACCTTAGATATATATAAAGGTCCTCTTAAAAGATTTATATTAATAAGAGCCTTCTTTATTACCTATTACTACTATCTAATAGTATTAGGATCTTCTTAGAATTATTAGGATTCCTTAGTATTTTACTAAGAAAACCTGACTTTTCCTTATATATTCCTAATTCTAATTTACTACTTATTCTAGTACTCTAGCTACCTCTATACTATAAGAGACCGTAGTACTTACTTTTTAGCTATCTAATTTTATTAATACTAGGTATAAATACGCTAATACTATTAATAATATTAGCTACTTCTTAATCTTACTTATTATTAAAGGTAATCTTAGGCCTCTAAGGACTAATTAGATATTATTTTCTTCTACTTCTTCTTTATTATAAGATTAACGCTATTATACCTAGTTAATATCTCTTAAACTAGTTACTTTCCTTAATATTAATAAACCACCCTAGCCTTTTAACTAGGCTATTAACTAGAGTCTAGTACGTGCTATAAATTATTATTTTAAATAAGCTATCTTATACTTATAATAGTACTTATAATAACCTCTATCTAGCTTAAATTCTCTAATAAGGTCCTTATTATATAGCCCTAGATCTACCTCGCTAAGTAGTATAGAATTAATCCCTACTAGTACGCGAGTAATATTAATAGAAGAGGTAATCTATAATTAATAGATAGGACTAGAACTACCTAATTAACTTTCTAATCTACTAGAAGCTTTAGTAGACTAACCGCGTCGAGTTAGTACTTCAAACTCGAGTCGGGTACCCGACTCGAGTCTTAGCGATTTAATACCAAAATCTGGTACCGAGTATTCGGGTCGGTACCCGGAGTTAGTACCGAGTATTTGAGTCGGTACCTAGGGTGGTACTAAGTATTAGTACCGAAGTATTGACTTGAATCGCTAAGACTCTAGTTTCACTCATATTATTTTACTAAGACTATTATATCAAGAATATTTTTTATTTATATTAATATTTCGTACTATATATAAGACTTACTAATCGATTACTAAGCATTATTATTACTACTAACTAGGTAATTCTTAATAGTAAATAAGATAATATAAGAAGATAATAGCTAATTAGCTATTCCTATAGAAATAATAACTATAATATTACTAATACTTTCTATTTATAGTAGTATTTACTATTATATCTATAATTTACTACTATATTACTAAGTATTATTATTATTATTACTTAGCCTAGTCTAGGTAATTCTTTAAGGTAATATAAAAAGGTAATGCATATCCCTAGGGAACTAAAGGGGGTATTAAAATTCTAATTAAAAAAAATCTATTTTTAGTATAAGGATAACTCTAGAAATTTTTTAGGGTTCCTTACTATTTTATTAGGGGCTTGGCGTCTTAGCGATACCTTGGCGATTCGAGTCGGGTTAACCTAATTCACCAAGGTATCGAGGCCTTAGCGAGTCGGTACTAATAGCTAGTATCGAGTATTCGAGTTAGTACTAAGACCCTAACCCGAGTATTTAGTCGGTACCAAATCTTAGTACTAAATCCCGACTCGACGGTTAGTCTAAGCTTTAGATATAGTAGATAATAGTTAGCTTAATAATAATATAGGGAATAGAGTTATAAGGTCTACTAGAGGCTTCTTAGCTAAATAATTAAATATAATAGTAACCCTTATCTAAATTATAATAGCTAGTAATAGGGCTAGTAATAAGGCTAGTAATAGAACTAATAGATATTCTACTACTCTACCTACTATAGTAGCTATACCTATAAATAGTAATACTTAATTTTAGCCTTATAATATTAGATATTTTAATCTAAACCCTAATATACTACTAGTTAAAGTTAAGGATACTTATAATATCTATTATAATAATTTTAGTTTTATTAATAAGCTTTAGGTAAAGGCTATAACTATAGATAAAGCCCTCCTTTAATAGAATATAGATTCTTATCTACTTAGTAAGGCTAATAACTAGTTTACTAACTAGCTAAGCTAACTTAATTAGGTCAGGCTATATAATAATTCTACTAGTATTACTAAGTAGTATAATACTCTCTAGGTATACTTTTAAGACTCGCCTAGTAAACCTCTTAGCCTTCTATAATTAATAAGACCCTATAGATTATATATCTAGTATTATCTTAAACATAAAGAATACTAGTATTATAACTACTAAGTAAGTATAAGTACTCTTAGCTTATAATTATCTTAATAGTAAATTATAATATAACCTACTAAGACTAACTACTATATTAAATATACTAGATCTTTAAAGGAGCTTTACTTTATTAAAGATAACTACTTTTATATCTATAGAAATAAGGGTCTTTATTAGGATAAGAGATATAAAATAAAGTTAGACTTAAGAAATTATAATTATTACTATAATTAAGACCCTTAATTAGGTTAGTATACTACTAATCTATTTTATAATTTTAGTAGTAGTCTAAGGTTATATTATAGTAGTATAAACCCTTATACTTAACTATTTATTCTATATTAAAATCTCTAAGATAATATTAATAGACTAACCGCGTTAGTTCTATTTAGAACCGAATTTATAATTATTATATAACGCTAAACCTATATAGGGTATAAGCTAGCCGTAAGTAGTTTAGCGAGTCGGGTTAATACCTAAAAGTAGTACTAAGTACTAAAAAAACGGTTAGTCTAAATATTAATAATAGTCCTTAATAGACTTAACCTATTAGCTAGTTATAGATTACTAGACGGTAAGCCTTATAAATAACTAGCAGAAATGTAAATAGGTCTCCTAGGTAAGCTTAATTACAGGACTAGCCGTTACTAAACGCTTTAAATAGCTAAAACCTATATTAATCCTTTAATAGATTTTCTTAGCATCCGCCTCTACAAGCCTATTAAGCTAGTATTAAGGAGGAAGGATATAATAAACAGGCTAAGTATAAGGTATATAAAGATACTTTCTACTAGGGCGAATAGGTAAGACTTAAAGAACTTAAATACTAAGACTAGTTAGGATTTTATTAAGACCTAGAAACCCTCTTATTACGTAACTATTAATAGGAAGATACTATTAAAGCCTACTTTATTAGATTAGCTATAAAAACCTTCTATTATACCTAATATTATTCTAAGTTCACCTTAAATAATAATCTATATAAGTATATTTATTATAGCTATTAAATAACGTCCTTATTAGTAATAGTAAACCCTTTAGTTAAGGTTTAAGTAGGTAGTAACTACTAAACCCTTTTATAGTCGACAACCTCTACTATTATTAGGAGTATTTCTAAGAATATAGTACCTAGAGGCTATATATTCTAGGGTTATTACTTTATAATAGTTATAGTTAGCTTATCTTAGGAGGGCTTATATTATAAGCTCTACGCTAATATAAATTATATAATAAGTCTTATTAATAGAGTATTTCTTATAAAATATACCTTAAAGGTAGAGGTTAAGAGGATACCTATACCTATAAATATTAGAGGTTTAGGAGATAAGAGATATAATACTAGCGAGTATACTAAATTAGAAATATACTATCCTAGTAATAATAATATAGCTCTAATTAAAAGGGAACTTTAGATTATTAATAATCTATTAGCTAATATACTTATTAGAGTTAATATTCTTAAGCCTAAGGGAATAGTTATTAATCTCGACTAAAATATACTAATAATTTAATCTTATAAAGGACTTAGCGTTCCTATTAATATTTCTAGTAGAGGTAGTTAAATAAACTCTACTATTTATAGTAAGAAGGCTATAATTATTACCCCTTATATAAATAGAAAGGTTCTAACTACTAGACCTTATTATTAGGCCTTAGACCTTCTATATAATAGAGAGTTTCTATTTAAACTAGAGAAACTTAATAAGCTTTTAGCTTATATATATATAATAGATTATAATATATCTTATATTATTATTTATAATAACTCTAAAGAATAAATTAAGCTTCCTAGGAATATTAAACTTAGTAAGGTTATAAAGTATAAGGTTATAAGATACTTCCTTATAAAAGCCTTCTATAATAACCTAGTAGTAAGACCTCTAAAGAAAAATATAAACTAAGTAAAGTTAAATCTATAATATTTAGTAGCTACTACTATTATATTTTTAGTATCTATATTAAATACCCTAGCTCCTAATACTAAAGTAGTTTATAATATAAGTATTATAATCTATAAATTACTCTTATTAAGGTCCTTATTAGAATTAGTTATTAATAAATCTCCTAGTTTATAATAAGATATAGGTAATATTATAAATATACCTAAGTCTTAGTAGATAGATATTCCTCTAGTAGATAACTAGTAAGACTTATATAAACTAGGCTAGGCCTAGGTTTATCTAGTTAGAAAGGCTAATAAAGAGGTAATTAATAAAGCCTTTAATAAGCTTTATAAATAGGGTTAGATAGAGTAGACTTCTAAGTTAACCCTATTTTCTTTCCTATATTTTATTATCTAGAAAGATAGGGAGTCTAGTAAAAAGAGATAAGTTATTATTAATATTAGGGGTAATTACGCGTCTTTAATAGTCCTCTACCTCCCTCTTATAAAATACTATTAACTATAATACTATAAAGTTATATAACTAAATTATAATAGTTTAGAAGTACCTTATTAGCTAGGAGTTAGGATAGAAATAAGTAGAAGTATACTAGAGCCCTCTTAATAAGCTATCTTATATATTAGAAGAAGGAAATAAGAGTTATAATACTTAAATAAAGAGAAGGTAATAGAAGTAATAATACCTTACATTAATATTATCTATATAGTACTCTTTCTAATTTCCTTGTATTAAGCGGAGGTTTACAGGTTTAATAAGGCTTTAAAGTAGAATATATAAGGGGAATATAATTTAAGGGAAGTTATACTATTAGAAGAGTAGCTATATTAAAGTAGTTATAAGGCGCTATATATATACCTTTAAAGAAGTATAAGATCTTTCTATTAAAGAGGAGTATTAGAAATTAGTATTAGTTATATATACTTAGTAATAGATTATAAGTAATTAATATATCTATAGTTATACTATTAACTATTCTATTAATATTTAGGATAATATATCTATCTATTAGTTATTAATTACTATTACACTACACCTAAATCACGTGTAGATGACTCAAGCGCATTATACCTTTCATTAACACATGACCGTTAGCTGACTTAGGGGCCGCCGCTTTGCTTTCCCGCTAACGCCCGTTTCGTCCATCTGCTCTCCCTTATTGTGAGATCTGTACCACTGCGCCATAGGCCGCGAGCGGGCAAAAGATCCAAGTGCGGAGGTATTGCACCTCGTGAACTTCCACCTTTTTGGGGTATGTAAAGCCTTAAGCCTTCATATTCTACTTACGAATCATATCTCGCGACGGGCCAAATTGGCGACCGTAAAATCCAACTTTTAGATCCACCCCCGGACATGTTGCAAATCAATTGATTTACCAGTAAACCTTGTGCTCACTGGACAGATCATCTCGGAAGTCCGTGTTGTCCGAAGGAGGCAGATATTACATGGAAATTGCTCTTGGTAAGCGCCAAGCATACTGACTCACAGCCGGCCTACCGGGATCTCTCCCTTCGGCTCCACAGTCAGCCCTAAACCAGTCGCTTGTGGAAAGGTCGAACCTCGTACGATGTACTATAGTAGTGTAATCGTTCAGAAACAGAAGAAGAGAGGCTAGCAGGAGACATCTTATCCTCATCTAGTCCTAGTTGCTCTTCTATTGCAATTGATTGGGCTTCGGCGCGCGGGTCAAGGCAATCCCGACCCCTTATCATCGGACGAAAATCGGTACTTGGTAAGCTGTTCGGAGTTAAAAAATGCCCTTTGTCCATTATAATACCGTGTAGATCTCACACACGCCCACGGACTTCTTGGTTATCGAATGACAGAGTTGCAGTGTCTCTCACACGGGTCTGTTTGCATCGAGGTCTGCATTCCACCGTGATCCTCGCATCTCCGCCCGAACCAAGTGAAAACCAATCTTCGCGATATTTCTATCAAAGATGAGCGCGTCTCACCCAGTTCTGCCAACGATGGACATCGAGAATCGCACTGCAGACAAGCAATTAGAGACACCCGCATCAGAGGCCGATACTATGGAAGAAAAGAATGGAAATGGAGCCGAAAACGGAACTGGAGGTGTGATTGCAGAGGAGGATCAGATAGGTCTAGAGGAGTACCCAAAAGGCCTCCAATTCGTCTTCATCCTTCTTGCTCTGATACTGTCAATTTTTATGGTTGCGCTGGACCTCGTAAGTCTTGCTCCGCTCTTTCAACAGACAACCGCTGATCCTGCGTACAGACTATCGTCGCAACGGCTATACCAAAGATCACGGATGAATTTCACAGCGTTTCTCAGATAGGATGGTACGGTTCCGCCTTCTTCCTGACCACTGCATCATTCACATCATCCTGGGGCAAGCTCTTCAAGTATTTCACCCTAAAATGGACCTACCTAACGGCAGTCTTCATCTTTGAGTTGGGAAGTCTCATCTGTGGTACGTGTGTCTCGAGGTCCATTAGCGATAGATTGCTGACTACTGCGTCTAGCCGTTGCCCCAAATAGCACAGCCTTGATCATTGGACGTGCCATTGCTGGGTTGGGTGCTGCTGGGGTTGCGTCTGGTGCCTTCATTTTGGTCGCCTTCATCGCCCCACCCGACAAGCGGCCGGCCTATCTAGGGATCATTGGCGCCTCTTACGGCATATCAGCTGTCATTGGGCCCCTCCTTGGTGGAGTATTCACCCAGAGACTCACCTGGCGGTGGTGCTTCTACATGTAAGAATCTTTCCAGCTCACGATAGGAACGACAGAGCTAACATCGATCAGTAACCTTCCAATCGGTGGCCTTGCCGCTGCCATTCTCGTCGTCTTCTTCCGATTGCCGTCGCATGTCAAACCCGCAGAAGCAACGTTCAGGGAGAAGATGCTTCAGTTGGACCCCATTGGTATCGTTCTCATCATGGCAGCTGTCATATGCTATAACCTTGCCCTGCAGTGGGGCGGGCTAACTCTGCCATGGAATTCTTCGACTATCATTGGCCTCTTCGTCGGATTTGCGCTGCTTCTAATATGTTTCTGTATTGACCAGTGGTGGTTGGATGAGCGTGCTATGCTCCCGAAGCGACTCTTGAAAAACCGATATATCTACCATGGTATGAGCTACTCCTTCGCTATCGCAGGGACCTATTTCCTCGTGTTGTATTTCCTTCCGATCTACTTTCAGGTCATCGACAATGTATCTCCAATTCAGAGCGGAGTACGGAACCTGCCCTTGATTATCGCTATCACTATTGCAACTGTCAGCTCTGGAATAGGGATCACCGTAACAGGCCGCCCATTGCCGTTCATGGTAGTAGCTGGAGTTCTTTCTTCTATCGGAGTTGGACTACTTTTCACTCTTACCATTGGATCTTCATCCGCAAGTTGGATAGGATACCAGGTTCTGACCGGTCTTGGTCTGGGGCTGGGCTTTCAAATACCCGTCTCTGCTGTTCAGGCCACTCTACCTCAAATAGACATACCCTCTGGATCAGCGATGATCATATGTGAGTCTTCTCTGGGCACGCTTCTTTGCACTAGTCACATATGCTGACATGAACCTAGTTGTACAAACTATCGGTGGCGCCTTTCTCGTCTCAGCGGGAGAGAGTGCCTTTGAAGCTGTCCTAACGAAGAGGCTGCGTGAGTCAGATTCCGCAGTCAGCCCCATAACTGTCATTGGCACGGGCGCAACGGAGGTGCGGACCGCCTTTGCCCCTGCCGATCTACCTTTTATCCTTCGAGCGTACGTGGAAGGTATTCAGACCGCCTTTATCGTCGCGATTACGTTGGCTTGTGTGTGTACCGTCGTTGCCTTTGGGGCAAAGTGGCAAAAATTGCAATCTGCGTCTAAGCCTGGAGTAGCTAGTGGTACGCAGTCTAGCACCAAGTCTGTAGAGGCGGACGCTGCAGCATAAGTGCTAAATTTCCTTTTCATGTAAGATGGTAGAGGAGAATATAGTCTCTAGAGTTTAATATCTATAATCTCGATATTCTTACAGACGCCGTCTCTCATGTGTAATGTCACTGTCTGCGACCAGCCACATATTACACGGGAATAATGTCTGCCTGTTAAACAGTGCAAGTGCAAGGCCTGCACTGCACTACTACTTGTTAGTAGTGATTGCTTCCAGAGCTGGGTATGCCATGCACTCGGCCGATCTTCATTGTGAACGACAGCTGCCTTTACCTATTGCTCGAGAGTGTGCAGGAATCGACTATGCTGTAGCTAGAACAGCGCTTGATGCTTTTTGCTGTTGGCGCGATTATGGCGGGCATGGTATAGATTTTGAGGAAGATGTCTGATGCATCGTCCCAGCAACACGCCGCTTTCAGCGCCAATCGGAAAATCGCAGGCTTATTCATGGACTTCTGGAGCAGAACTTGACATTCGGGCTCGCAGATTTGTGTCGATTTTTGGCGTTGGGGCGAGCGTCGAGTGAGGGTGCGGGGCAGGTTTGTTGTCGCTAAGATTGCGGGATGGCCTCCAAAGACTGTAATCGGGGCCTCCTAGGGGTAATCAGCCACTCGTCGTCACCAGCTAAATAACGTTTTTAGAATATATATATATCCTTTAGTTATAACCTTCCTATCTTAAAAGAGTTAGATTATATACTTTAAATAACTTATAAATCTTAGTTTTATTTTATTTTATAAGTTATTTTTAAATTATTAAGCCTTTTATTTTCCCTTAATCTACTTTCTTTTTACTTTAACTTATTTCTCTTTTAACTTAAGTTTAATATATTTATAATTTTTTAAAGTTTTTTAAGTATACTTAAAAGAGTTATTATTATATATCTTAAAGAAATTTAATTAATTTAAGCTTAGTTTATTTTATATAGTTTAATTAGCTATTTATAAGATTTAATTTAATATTTTTTAAATTATTTCTAGTTTAAGTATAATATTAGTAATATTAAAATACTTAATATATTTATACTATATCCTTTTACTAATAAAATAAAATAATAAGTAATAGATTTATTAAGTTATAATTATTAATAGAACTTTAAAGGATATATATAAGAATATTATAATCCTTAATAACTTTATTTATATTAAAATATAAATTATTATTAAGATTTTTTTAGAAGATATATACTTTATATATAAGATTTAAAAGTTATTATAATTTAATTTAATAGGATAATAATAGTATAAAGCTAATAGAGAGAAATATAAAAAAGTATTATTTAGCTAGTAGCGACGAGTAGCTGATTACCCCTAGGAGCTTGCGACTAGGGGGGCCCCGATTACCTTGTTTTATAAGAGTGACGCGAGAAGGAATATTAACACTAAGCCTTCATTTAGATTAGCGCTGTCGCAATTATAAAACGCCAATCGCGTCCTCGAATCTGCACGCCAAGACTTAAAGTGTATTGTCGTACAAGAGTATAACTCCAATGCTTAATCGTCTCCTCAATTTTCAGCATGGAGACCCAGGGTGATAGCATAGACATTTCTCAGCTGCGGGCGTCTGCTCTTGGATTAGAGGATGGACTGGTAAGCAGACCCTTGCAATCTAATGCCTGTCGTCCCGCTTATGTACATCAAATTGACGCCATCTACCCTGCAGTCGCCGAAGCGTGTCTTGCCTCAGGCCACCGCGACAAAGAAGAAACGCGACTTGGTACAGACAAAGACCAAAGCTGCCACCATCGAGCAATCTTTACCCCACAACCCATCTCTCCGCCTCCACGCAAAAGTCGAGTCATGGCCTGTCGATTTACGGCGGTCTCGACCTCAAGAATCGAGAGACTCAACGTGGCATCAATCTGCTCCAAAGCCAGAACTACCCAGTACGATTCCTGATTCACTAAAGGGCAAGATGCTCGTCGAGAGCAGCCAGTCGCAGGGCGACACCCAGCGGCTTTCACCATCGGTCTATGAATATTACAGCAAGGACAGTAGAGAAGCACGAGCTGCGCTTGAAAAACTCCATCCAACCCATGCCTCCCTCGATACTCAAAGCAGCGCGCCCCACACTTTTCAGCCTGGCGAAATTGGTCACATCGATCTCCTCGCAATGTTCGAGCAACCCTCTATAGATGATGCTGGAGACAGGCGTGTGGACGATGAGGAAGATGACATCGATCCGCTATCTCAGGATGTACGGGCAGATATATTCCCTGAATCGAGGCGGTTCCAGCCTCCAAAGACACCTGCTTCGCAAGGTCATAAACGCAAGAGAGAGGTTGAGACATCTTTGCAAGGGCAATCCGAGCCGAAGCTACCACTCAATCCCTTTGCGGGTCAAATGGGCAGTATTGATGGTCTGATGGATGCCAGTCAGCTTTTTCAGGCTACACAAGCCCAGACTTCGCCAATGACCAACATTGTCCCATCCGACGGTCTCTCTGATAGACCTTCACCTGAATTGCAATACCATCGTCCATCAACAGCAGGCACATTGTCATCACCCGCCAGAGCGACACGCTCAAGCAACGTGCGGGCGGTCACTGAACCTCAGACTACATATACTACGATGAAGGAGTCTCAAGAGGCTAGAGAGCGGCAGAGGCAAGCGAGGAAGGCGGAGCAAGCTCTATTGACAGATGAATTATCCGATGAGGAATTCGCCGGGGACACCCAGCTCCGGAGACGTCTACGCCAGCAGAGGTATAGTGAGCAAGCCAAAGTTCAATTCGCCAGCGTAGCAGCGCGATCAGCAGCACCAGATCGAAGCCGGGGTCCAGGGGGCCATATAGCAAATACCCCGAGTAGATCGTCTCCCCGGAAACGTGGTAGACAGGCCAGCGAGCCTGTCCTCATATCCGATGATCTGCCTGGTGTTGATGGCCAAGGTAGCATAACGGAAGATGAAACAGAGCGGGAAGAAAGCCTCGAACGACAGAAAGAGGACGATGCTGATGAGCTAGCCGAAGAGAACAAGGAGAATGTTGAAGTCCCAAGGACGATTTCCAGAGCACATCACACGTCTCAAGTCGTCTCATCCCAGCCTACTCCTTCATATGCACGGAGCCGGAATCGTAATGCGGTATCTCAGATGAAAGATGCTGCGCATCTAGAATCAGGTTCTAACACAAGCAGATTGCGAGAGACACGGCTAGTTGAGACTGGGACCGAACCAGATGCAATTGCAGATTCACAGTCGTCTCAGCACGATCACTGGAACATGAGAGGTCTGCGAAGGCATGGGACAAAATCATTTTCGGAACCCCGATCATCTTTAGACGCCCGGATCCTAGTACCTCAGTCTCAGTCATCAGAACTTCCAAGGACTTTGAGGCTAACCAACGGCATGACCGAGAAGCACGCAGGCAGAAGCTCGTCTCAACCCGTATCCAGTAGTTCCCCACAGAATAAAGATCTGGGAAGCGGAGTCATACGTGGGTCTTCACTTACCCAGTTGAGAGCTATAGAAGGAGCCGATGCAAAGTCAAATCATACAATATGCCCTAGCGATGCTCGATCACATGCGGAGGGTACATTTGGGCGCCAAAGCAAGGTCCCTGAAATCTCTGCTCCTTCATCTCGATCACTTCGTAATACGATCTCAAATTCCGAGAACGGTATAGCTCGCATTCACAGTGCTCAAGACGATGTCCCTGACTCTTCGAACATGTTACTTTCTTCGAGCACGACATCTAAAAAGCCATCAATCACTTACCCAGGCACGTTACAGTCGCGAGATTCCGTACCCTTCGAGACTGCACCGGAGCATTTGACAGCTTCGCCATCCAGATCGTATCCGCAGCGTATGATACAGAACAGTTCGAGCAAGCAGTCATCTCCTACCAAGGCTCAACGGCCGAGGACCATAAGCGAGATTGCAGCAGACTCCTCGCCTCCAGATGAGATTGGCGAAATCGACATTGACATACATATACTCAGCAATGATGACAAAGAGTTCCAGAAGGTCTTGCACGGCTCCAGTCCTGTGGCACCTACTCGAAAGCGTCGAAGGGGAGCCCGTGGACTGGCGCTGCAGATTATGGAGCCAGGGCACAATGTTCTCCCCATGCTACCCGGTACCCCTATGCCACCGCCTTCATCTGCGATATCTGCGATCACTCCGATCCCCTTGTCGTCACCCTTGAAGAATCGAACTTCACGGACAACTAACATGACCACTGTTCTCGACAACAGCGGAAGTCTCCCTTCTTCATCCAGGTCTGAAGATGAGCCCGTCCGTAGACAAGTCTCTGAAACTGGGGTCGCCTCAAGTCTCAATAAAGATGTAGAACGTGCTCTTACCCAAATCAGCCATACGCCTCGCACTACCAGGACTGGACACACGAAGCCAATTGTACCACAAGCATCACGATCGGAACAATTGCCGGTCGTTCAGCCAGCATGTCCGGTTGCTACATGTCCAAATTCTATCGCTGCACCGCATCGGGTCCTTGCACGTTTCAACGGCAGTAATTCGGCTTACTATCCCGCAACATGTTTGGAGATACTTGGTGGCGACGAGCCTCATTATAGGGTACGCTTCGATGACGGGACCGTGGATACTATCAGTGCATACGGGATCAAGCGGCTGGAGCTGAAGGCTGGGGACGTCGTCAAGATTGATATTCCTGGTGCTCGTACAAAGAGCTACATCGTGATTGGCATGCGTGACAAGCGGCAGCCGGCTACACCTCCAGATCCAGCAACCCCTTCCAGACGCGGGGGCAAGCATTCTACAAATATACCCGCATTTCCCGAAACCGATGTTCATGGCTATGCCACTGTGCTCGCAATTCCCAAGCAACGATCTTCTGTGGATGGAAATGAAGCGGCGACTGACCAGGTCGCCGTACCGCTAACGCAGATATATCTGACTCAAACGCTATGGACTGCCTTCAGAAATCGCCAATACGCCCATGCATCTAATCGCATGTTGTCAGTCACCGGGCTACAAACGCCCTCTGATCGACCCTCAACCCCCTCGACCCCCTCTTCTCGCACCCGACGTAACAAAATGTCAGGGTTTACCCAATCTCACACTGCGCCTGCAGGCGTTCGTGTAGGCGGCGGACTCTTCAAGAACATGGTTTTTGCCATTACTAATGTCGACCGCGCCGAAGACAGCAAGCGCATCACAGCCCGTATAGTTTCCAATGGCGGTGTGATACTGAATAGTGGTTTCGACGAGCTCTTCAATGTCCCGAGTCTTAATCGAACAACGAGTGCCAAGCAGAATTCAGACAATACTTTTCACCTGACATCAGATGCTCAAGAGGTCGGCTTCACCTGTCTCATCGCAGATAAACACTGCCGAAGAGCGAAATTTATCCAAGCACTGGCTCTTGGTATTCCCTGCTTGGCACCCCGCTGGATCTCCGACTGTATCGCCAAGCAGCGTGTCTTGCCGTGGGCGCCGTACCTTCTAGCATCCGGCGAGTCAACATTCCTCGGTGGGGCTGTACGCTCACGGAACCTGGCATCATTTCCTGCAGACGCCGCCATGTTGTCCGAAATCGTGGGCAATCGGCCTAAACTTCTGGAGGGTGCTTCCGTTCTGTTGATCATGGAGAAAGGGCAGGAAGTACTTATGAAACAGCACCCGTTGATCACGTACGCGCTTGGGGCTGGCAGAATCGATAGAGCGATCAGCGAGGACGCAGCCGCCAAGGCAGTCTCTGAAGCACAAGCGACGCGCGAACCATGGGATTGGGTCTTCAGCTACAACAAGGAGAAGAAGGTTGGAAAGCGGTTGTTTGACGGCAATAGTACTGGTCAAAAACGCAAGAGAGCCAGAGAGGGTGAAGTCCGTGAGACTCCTCCGAAGAAAGCAAAGACTAAAGTGGTTGGGAATGAGTTCGTGGTCCAGAGTCTGATATTAGGGATGTTGATCGATGATTGATGAACATTTGATGATACAACGGCCAGCGTTGGATACTCCATAGTTCAGATAGTGTAACGAAGGATATCACTGAAGTAAGAATCGATGACCCTCATCTGCTCAGCCATAAGGACGATTCCCACATGAAATACGAATTCAGAGAGATACGATATGAAATGAAATGAATTGGATGCGAATTGTTCGTATCTAGATGGTGAACACTTCGATTCCGCCCCATAGTTCCATATACCTCGATGGATTTTTAGTTGAAATATCTTCCGCAACTGAGTTTTCTGTAGAATATACAACATAGATGTACGGAATAATTGAGATTTTCATCTACTACTACGTCTTGCCAAGCTTTCCAAGCAGCGCTTAATAAGGCTAGCGTTGCGGTCGGAGATAGCACGATCCTCGGCCATAGGCCGAACCGAGGCTTAAACTTGGGACACGACCGACTGCGATCCACAGTGCACCACTCTTTGTTTAGATTCTCTTTCACGATAACCTGTCCTTCTATTCTCTCCTTCGTATCTCTCAGAGAGGCTATAAGGCTTTCCCCCAAAAGTCTCCTCCATTCCTGTGCCTTAACGTTCCACAATGCCGTTTAATACCGAGCTCACGCGCCAACTCGGTATCAAGGGTTAGCCTTATGTCCTTTGGTCAATGCATTGATACAGCTAACGGGCTCCAGTCCCTATCGTCCAAGGAGGAATGCAATGGGTCGGCTATGCAGAATTGGCTTCTGCCGTCTCCAACGCTGGTGGGCTAGGAATCGTACGTCCTCCATCTTTTCCCCTAAAGGAAATCTCCAACGACCGCTTACTGATACATTTTAGCTGACAGCCTTAACCCAACCAAACCCCGAAGACCTTCGAAAGGAGATTCGCCGCTGTCGCTCCATGACCCAAAACCCTTTCGGCGTCAATCTTACGCTTCTCCCCGCCTTGATACCACCAGACTACCACGGCTATGCGCAGGTCATCATAGATGAAGGAATCCGCATCGTTGAAACAGCCGGAAATAGTCCTGGTCCTGTCATCAAGCAGTTGAAGGCTGCGAATTGCACCATCTTACATAAATGCACCACTATCTGACACGCTCAGTCTGCCATAAAGCTTGGAGTTGATTTCCTAAGTATTGACGGCTTCGAATGTGCTGGCCACGTTGGCGAGAGCGATATCACGAATTTCATACTCCTCTCGCGCGCTCGCCAATCGCTTGGTGTTCCCTTCATAGCCTCTGGTGGCTTCGCAGACGGTCAAGGACTCGCAGCCGCTCTTTCACTGGGAGCAGAAGGTATAAACATGGGCACGCGCTTTATGTGTACCATCGAAGCTCCCATACACCAAAAAGTCAAAGAAGCCATCGTCGAAGCGCAAGAAACGGATACAGAACTCGTCTTAAGACGATGGAAAAACACAAGTCGGTTATTTGCGAATAAAATCGCCAAAGAGGCTGTGAAGGTTGAGAGGGAGAGCACGAGTGGAAAATTCGAGGATGTGGCGCCTTATGTCAGCGGAAAGAGAGGGAGGGAAGTTTTCATCAACGGCGATGTGGATTTTGGCGTGTGGACTGCTGGGCAGGTCATTGGGTTGATTCATGATATTCCATCGTGCGAGGAGCTTCTCACGCGAATAGAGCGGGACGCGGAGGAGACGTTGAATAGAGCGAGTGCGCTTATTGTTGGTAGGGGTGCGCCGAGGGTGGATCCGCCGCCTGGGGAGGTGGGGAGGAATCTGAATAACCCTGGGGCGGAGATTTGGGGGGTTGGGTCTGGGAAGTCGAAGCTGTAGTGTGATGTGTATCCGTTTTGATCGTAACAATGAATCATCTCACTGTCGGTTTCCTTCGATGCAGCCGTAAAACCGTGCTGATAAGATCGAAGTTCCACTAAGACTGCCAGTGAGCGTGTGTAGTAGCGTTCATGACTGCATACACCTCACGTATCTGCTTCGATGAATTCGTACGCGTCGACTCTCGCTCTTACCAATTCATTCGATACGTAGGAGTCCACTCAATCAGAACTACAATTATAATTGAAAAAGCCAACTATTATGGCAATAGCTAGAAATCTTGTGATTGCAGCTGCAGGATATCGGTCATGGTAGTGATTGAAGGATCTCGGTACGTGCACGAGCAAGCGGCGTGATTTCGAAATTATGAGGGTTGAGCTAGCTGTATTGTCAGCATTCATTATTGGCTGAGATTTTATGCTGGGATTCTGAGAGCAGGGGTATTGGGGGGTGAAGAGAATGGTCTTGCGCTGCTTATAATTGTACATTTTTGGCTAGCGTGCCAAGAAAAGCTAGGTAGCTAGTTCTAGTTCTAATTCTAATTCTACCACAGTAGATCTGCGTAGGACAACTTTCCATCAACGTCCCTCAGTCCATTTCAGGGTATCCAACCTTCAATACAGTTTAATTATCCACTGCTCAACATGAGGCTTACAATCAGAACTAGCCTGCGAGCCGTGAACCTACTGCCGAGATATGGATTCTACAGAGGCTTTCAACGTTCATCCAAGATGTATACTGCTAAGGAAGAGCTCTCATCGAACTTGAAGCTAGCAAACTCAATCGTTCAGGTAATACCTTGTTCACAGGTAGCTTATACCTGTGACCATACTCCATTCACATACATCCGATCCTTACTGATACTTCTCATAGGACAAGGCTTTACTGAAGCTGGGAGGACCAGATTCTCAGTGAGCCATGACTTGTTCGACTGCATGGATTTGGTTTCGCACATCTGTTCTATCGATACTGAAAATTACACAATGATTCACAGAGCTTCATCAGGTCAAGACCAATGTATGCTACACGATAGTATTCTTCACTTCACTACAACATAATAGACTAGGTTTTGAGTTGAATGTTGAATCCAACTCTCTAAGAGCGCAGTACAGAAATCTCGGCTGTGAATGTCTGGACAACTCAGATCGCCACTTCCTCTAGGCGTCGAGTGAATGTTGAATTCACGTCTCGCGGATCGCAGTACAGAAATATCGAATCAAAAATTCCAGACAACTCAGCGACCCATTTCCTCCACAATTAACAAGGGTCGAACGACAGAAACACCGGCTCATCCGCACTCCATGGTCCCCCATCCGCTGTAAACTTCCATACAATCTCGCGCAGAGCCCCGTCATCGACCAGCGCTTAGTTCTCCTCGACTTTGCGAACGGCAACGACTAGTTCGGGTATCGTTGCAGGCTCGTACGTGACCTTGACTCGGTCTCCTACATCATACTCAACCTGATGGCCATGCTTATAATCTAGAGCCTCCGGTCCCGTCATATCGAAATCTCCATTGTCGAGCTTGAAACAGAGATGAGTTCCTCGTCCATCAGTGTAATAATTGACGCCCTTGACGGTAGCTAAGTGCGTGTTTGGCTCAAGGGGCAAGACGGGCACCGCGAGTTTGCGCACACTGAGGAGTTTGTAGGGTACTTGTGATGACTCGTACGCAGCTTCGACTCGGTCTCCTGTATGGAACTCAATCAGATTGCCATGCTCGTCCTCTAGAGCCTTCCCTTCCGCTGCGTCGAACATCCCAGAGTCGAACTTGAAAATGAGATTACGCCATGGCTGAATGTCGTGGCGCAGGGTTTGCTTGACGGTAGCTTTGAACTTGTTTGGTTCGGAAGCCATGATGACGATAGAGTAGTGTTGAAATCGGATGCTGCAGGACCTTCTTTGCGTTAGAATAGCTGCGTACAGAGGATGACACACGTCCTACACTGCTGATGTCTTATTGCCGTGCTTGCAGGGTCGAATGAAGTATCAGCCGAGGGTGTGCAGTCGCTGAGACTAGAGTGTGGAAGTTGGAGGAGTCTGCGTCGTGGTATGGTGATGCTGTTAAAATCAGAGCATCCAAAGTCCTTTATATATGCTGGGACGCTTTGCATGAGACGAAGAGGGGGCCCATCAAGATAATCGATATCACACCCAACCGCCATGACTTATCCACGGCTGCGATTTGGAGACAATTCGCGCCGAATTCGGCGTTACGGTCGGAAACCCATTCAAAAGATGAACTTGATGCATAAGATACCATATTTGGTAGACCTCCATCGCCAATGGCTCCTCGGCAAGAAGACTATCACAGAGCTATGAATTAGTCATTAGGCATTGATTGTCGTAATACAATTTCCGACAAAGCGGAAAGAATGGAACGCTGCCGAACCTGAATCTGGGTTTGCTGCGAAAAGACTGCTGCCAATCAGCAATTGCAAATGCTAATTCGCGACGTATTGCTCATTGGCATAAGAAATAGACTCTGACCTTCTGGGAAGCCCAGTAAACCGATTTGACCAAAGACATTTCGTGCTACTGAATCCATTTGTCACAGCGCGGCATTCGGATACTGACAACGATAACGAGGGCTTCAATATTGACGAAAATGGCCAATGGGTCTGCGATTGCGAAGGTCCTTGATCGCACGTACTCGATGCAGCAAAATCTCGTCCCAGACGGTCATGCTTGCGTAATCCGATCGCTTTGGTTGCCCCGAGCGCAAATTCCTTTGTTCCATTATTCTGGACTCCCGTCGATAGGTCTCCATCGAGCTAAGCGATTGGCTAGAGAAATTCGGACTCGCCACCTTTCTCTTCTTGGCTGAGGTCCTGGTTTACGGACGATGTTTCATTGGAAGGCCACATTCCCAAACGGATGACTTTCACCAGCGTCCCAATTCCGATACTCGATATTCGCAATAGGAAAAATTCGGACTTGCGGACGGGTTTGCGCTTTACCGTCTGTCAAACAATTACCCCAGCTTACGTCTGCTCAATAAAAACATATCAATATGTGCTTTTGGGCGAACACTGAAGCACTGTTATGGGCGATTCGTTCCCAATCCGGAGCCACAAACAGCGCTAGAGCAGTCTTCAATATACCGACGCATTGCCATGGTCATCTCTGTTGCTTTGGATGTTTCCTATATAAGTATCGTCAGCCTCTCCAATCTGTGGAATATCAATACCATAAGCAATTTCCTACGCAGTAACAGGAAACCCCACGCGAAAATTAATACAGATCAGAATTCTCCATACAGGTATGAGTGCATCTCCTCTACTCGCGGTCTTCTCGACTAATCTGTGCTATAAAGACTTTCCGCAGTCTCGCTCGACCAAATCACACCGCACATAATACAATGCCCGCAGAAAAATATTTAGCACCTGAGTATGTTCTCCTACCCGGTACTCCACCCTCTCCATGGACTAGGGGACCATTGGTAGGAGAAAAGAAGGCAACATTGGGCCGTCACTATGACGCTACCATCAACGGGGGTGTGCTGGTAGTTAAAATCGATGGAGTAGAAGATAAGGGTTGGATCCAGAATGATGTGCTTCTCGACGCAAGGTCTTATGGCATCACTTGGAGACTTGGCTTGCGCATCGCAGTCACCTATAAGATACAGGGTGGCCTCATCGCTTGGGTGTCGAACTTTCGGGTTTTACCTCAAGAGGAGCAGCCGGACGAGGAGCCGACCATAGAGGAAAGGATAGCTCTGGAATTGTGACTTTTGGGGAGAAATCGAGCTCTGGGACAATACCAGACTAGACGCTGGATGGAGCGACTCGCGTCCGCAGGTGTTCTCGCAATTTGGGTACGTGGCGATGTTTGGACCCTTTACCCATAATATGGTGCCAACGCGATCCGCGCTCGCACACTCTTTTGGTCTGTTTGGTGGCTTTCGGAGTGCCATGAAGGTCGATTTCAACAATCCTCCTGATAATCATGACCATGTTGACGGGTTTATCTTCTTAATTTTCGATATTCCGATAGGGGATTGCTACTCTCATTAATCAGCCATTCATTTTCTGACATTGCTTCCACATGCATCGTCCAGTAGGGGTTGTCTGACTATCTAGACTTCCTCCCCGTGCGTAGTAGCAAGTGACAATTATATGCTCCATGCTTTTGCAAGCTCTTATCTAATTTTGTCGAGACAACTTCATAACGTGGAATCTTTCGTACGAAGGAGATGGTCCATGTCAGAGAATCTGGTAGAAAGAGGCAGCCGAGGTATGGTGAAGATTGAGATTGCGCAGGAATTATTGGACTTGGTGGCTGGAATATGAAAGTAGTAGTCAATGTCTGTGATAGATTAACATCGTCATTCCTCGTTGTCGATAAACGGCCCGCTGGGTCGGCCAGACGTTACGCCTTCGACTTTCCGTGCTCCCCAACACAGTCTTCTCGTGGATGGCTTCATTCTGAATAGCTAGCCAGAGAGCCTTTGATTTCAAGATCTCGCAGACTCTTACCCAACTCCTCTCTCTGCGGCCACTATGGATCTTTTTCAAACCTCTTTGATTCCTCCTAACATTTTTGAGCTGCGCTGTGTAATGATTCTCGTCCATTCCTTATGACATGAACATAAGCTCCCAGCGCCACCGACAATGAAGATTGAGTCCCATTCAGGTCAGGCTTCTCCCGAGCGACATTGGCCAGCGAGCGAGCCTGAAGCTGTCAGAAATCGCTGATTCATATTCATCTTTTCTCTCCCACGGCATAGTGGATCTTCTTCAAAGCTCTTCACTGTTGGACCTCCTGGGGACTTCAAGCTGCTTTATGTGACAATTCTCGTCCATCTTTTCCGAGACGAGTATCCGATGCTAACACCGCCGGCTACGAGAATGGAGGGCTCCGTAACGAGAATCAGGTCTCTATAAGATCATGCTTTTCCTGAGCGACACATTCCTGTAAGCCAATTCCGCTGCTCAAACCAAAACAATCTTACGCATCTTCAAGATTCTACCGCCTTTTCAAAGATACTATGGCCTCCGCAGCTGCGCCCCCAAACACTGAAGAAGCCCCAGTCAATCCGCCGAGTGCTGCAAGACGTTACAAAGCAACAGTGACATACATAGATCAACCAGAATCATCCCTCGATATAGGTTACATGACGATAAAATTGGATTTGGCAGCTGGTGAGCATGCAATATACACCAGTAATATTTTGAGCCAAATACGCGAGGCAATTAGAGAAGGAGAGAATTTTCGAGTCGGAACACGCGTAATTATTACCTTTGACAGCAACATGCAGGATCAAATCGCGACGATCGAGATCGCTGAAGGCGAAGATACTCTGCTGACGGGAGCGTGGGAATGGGTCGAGTGGGAGCCCCTCTGATCAAGCGATAGGAGAGAAACCGAGGCTTTGGGGAATATTCACAAAGACTTGAACGTGTTTCGAGCTCGTAGCTTCATTGGCCTTCCACGTTGAGCGTCTTTATCGCCACGCCTTTGTAGCTATTCGGTCTACTTCGCCTGAAATTGACGTGTTCGCTGCATCGTTTTAGGTGCGAGAGAGGAGAAGAATGAGTGAGTATGTGCTGCTATCCCAGGAATCTTAGCGTATTGAACCGATGCAGAACCCTCGTTCGACATCCCTCGTTGTGGAAAGTACCATGACAGCTTTGACGATCAGGTGCTTACCATTCCGTGACCATTAGGGGTTATCACGACTGCGATATACCAACTGAGAACTCTGGACCCAACATGAAACCGTTGATCAACTATCTTGACGCATCCATTGGCAGCCTACTCAAGCGTAGATCTGAGAATTTCACTCCGTCTAGACATCAACTTGGAGGCTTATTTGGGGTAATAGAATTATCTCTGCATAACACAATCGTACGAGGAGATCGTAGTAGCCAGCTCGAAAACAATCAACAACTCGTTTGCAATGATATAGCTCAACGTACAATGAGGAGAAGGTTAGACCGTAGCTTCAGATCAGAGAATACGCGGCAATATGTTATACTTTCCTCTTACGGCTAGTCCGGCCCCAGAACCCTAATTTCCCCAGGTTTTTCGCTTGACGGCTGCGTTACGTAAATCTCTTCGCATCCTTGTAAATTCCAACTTCGCGGTCAACAATGTCTTCCTCAAAACATCTCATCCAACTGCACGTCCACTCGCAGAAGCGTAAGCGGAAAATACCACCATGGACGTGGATCTCGAAGCATTGAGCGGTATCTGCGGGTAAGTCCTCAATTCCCTCCTCTACAACACCTACAAACCCTGACATCCCCCCCCAGCTCCATCTCCATCGCCTGCTGGATCGTCGTCTTCACCCCCCAAATCATCGAAAATGCCCGCCGCTCCTCCGCCTCCGGCCTCTCCCTCGCCTTCCTCATCGTCTGGCTCCTCGGCGACGTCTTCAACATCCTCGGCGCCGTCCTGCAGGGCGTGCTGCCCACAATGACGATCCTCGCCGTCTACTACACCCTCGCCGACATCGTCCTCCTGGGCCAATGCTTCTATTACCGAGGCTTCACCTTCTCGGATGCGTCAGCAGCCAAAAAGGTACCTGGAGCCGTGGACGAGGAAGCTGTCGAAGAAGAGGAAGCTACTGAGCAAACGTCCCTGCTACCGCATAAACGGCCTACGATCTCAGACGTAGATCGCCCATCGGCCAGAGGTTCTTTCTCCTCTTTCCGCTCCCGCCTCTCCAGCACCCACGTATCAGCTACGCACCTCTCGCCCGCAACACCTTTCATGCCACCCTCAAAACCAACATCCACCCCACCCGCTCTCTCCCCCTCCAAACCAAAATCCCCCCTCTACACCCTCCTCTTCAACACCACAGCCCTCATCCTCGTCTCCGCCATCGGCGTCCTAGGCTGGTGGCTATCCCCCCGCCCCACCCACACCCACACCCAATACCCTCCCGCTCCACCTACCCACCACCACAAAACCCCCCACCCAGCCTCCCCCACCCCGTCCCCATCCACACCCCTCCCCCTCTCCCCCCTCGGCCAAACCTTCGGCTACCTCTGCGCAACCCTCTACCTCACCTCCCGCATCCCCCAACTCCTCCTCAACCACCGCCGCAAATCGACCGAAGGCGTCAGCATGCTCTTCTTCCTCTTCGCCTGCGTGGGTAACATGACATATGTGCTCAGTATCTTCGCTTATGAGCCGGCGTGTGCGAGGATAGGACGGGTGGATGGTGCTGGGAGAGGAAGAGAAGGGGGAGGGGGAGGGGGGGGATTTTGTGAGGGGGGTGAATGGGGGAAGGAGTATGGGCGGTATATACTCGTGAATGCTAGTTGGGTGATTGGGAGCGCTGGCACGCTGGTTTTGGATCTTTTGATCTTTGGGCAGTTTTGGATGTACAGGGATCGGTGAGCTGGTGGAGGGGCGGGGGTGGAGAAATGTTTAGGAAACGCATCCTAAAGTGTGTATATGATTGGGAGGAATATATATGGGTCCGATGTGGTGTTTTGGATTTGGGTGGGCTTCTTGGGGGTAAAATGGGTGAAGATGTCATCGTGAGCTGTAGAAGAACTCGATTCAGGACAGATCTCTGGGACAGTCCCTCGAGTCACACTGATGTGTATATACGTTTGAGAAGAAGGAATACATATATGTTTGAATCTGCCGTGGTGTTTTGGATTCCCATAGGTGGGCTCCTTGAGGGAAAAAATCATCCACTTTATCGTCGTCCACAGCTCACCAATTCCGTTCAAGAGAATTCTCATGAACAATTTTTCTGGCCACAGTCATCCCAGTCCCCAATCACCACTACTCTGCCTACCTACCTACCTACCTACCTACTCGCCAACATCAACCTCACCAAAAAGCCTAGATTCTACCCTCCTATCCCTACCTACCGCACGCTTATTATGTCAACGGCCTCCTAGGTTTTGAAAGATATGGAATCGTGGAAAATGAAGAAGCTGCATTCGTAAAGTCGGGAGGGATTGGGCGAACGAACGTAGAGGATTTCAGAGGGTAGATAGCGGCTAGGGACCAGGGGAGGGGAAGTGTGTAGGTAGGTAGAAGGGCAAGCTTGTTAGTAATGGCTAGCATAGGGGAATTTATCTTAGAGGATTATGTAGATTATAGCTAGGGAGAAGAGAGTCGGCTTTAACTGGGGAGAATAGAATAGGAGGTTAATTCACTAATTTCATTCTACTACCTAGCTGGATGACGATGCGCTTATAATCGCGATCGAAACGCCTGCTGTGTATACCCGTCACCGCAGCTTATGCTGTGTACCAACCTCAAACTCTCACCCCTCACAAGCGTGTTTGGTTGGGAGATCGACTACTCCAATTCTCTCCTCTCAAAGTAATCGATCCTATCCTGTCCTCTCTCTCCAAGTACTTTCCGTAGTCGAAAGCTCCCGTTCCCATTCGGGATCATAGTTCTAAAGCCGTTTTCCCTATCCCTCTTCGTCTTCAACCTTGGAGTCGTGCGGGCGATCTTTCTTTCTCGGCCACCGGTATCGCTGCATGCACAATGAATGGTTTTTCTTGAATCAGGGACTGAGGGTTGGCTGGATGTTCTCCTGATATGACGGAGAGGGGATCGGGGTCTCGATGTCGTACGTATGTTTACTACAGCGCTAGAGATCTCGGAGATTGTGGAGGGAATCTTGTTGGGGCGCGAGTTAATTCGGTGCTGCTATGGGAGGGTTCGGCCGTAGTGTCCCATTATTCTCCCGATAGTAATGTTCGCGGAGGCTTCGGGAGCTGTGTGCGCGGTCGGGAACGTGCCGGCCTCGCCGTCGAGGCTGGAGCTGAGCGGTGTGTTGACAGGTCGGCGAACACCAATGCAAACGTTTCGAAGACTTGGGTATGGGTAAGGTCTTGATCGTCCGATATCGTCCAAGCAGTGCCAAGACTGTTATCGATAAGAGCCACTAGCACTAGCCGACGCTGCATCAACCGCAAGTTTTCATGAACCAAACTCCTCAACATGTAGATGGATACCCTGTGCCCCAGTGCCCTTGTGGACCGCTCTCTCATCCGAGAGACTGGCAACACAGTTCCGTACAGTCGTAGTCAGGCTTCTTCCACCGCACACAACGACAGAAGTCTCGCCTGCAGACGCTTCGACCGGTGCTCGTATAATCTTGGCAATGCTTGGGCGACCGCGTGAGTACCGAAGGCGAGAGATCTTTTGGGATCGGGAGTCTGGCACCGTTGAGCTGAGAGCAATTTGTGCTTTTTCGATATCAATTCCTGGAGGGCCATTCGCCAGGGTTTCTGATGTGGGACACTCCTCGATTTCTGCTTTGTAGGGAATGAACGTTGAGTTCGGAATTTCAGTAGAGGAGGCTCCAGACGAAGTCCGAGAACCTATGATACTGCCCAGCTCTACTTGACCGTCATCAGCACGGCCCACGTCGTGGAGCTGACCAGTGACGGCGATCTCGATCCTCAAATCCACTTCTGAAGCTATGTCGTGGACAGCGGCAGCTTCCAGACGTTGCAGATAAGCATCTACGTGCGATCTGTCTCGAACCAACAAGAAGCAGTCGATTCGACTGATACAGCAAGGATCTCGGAGAATGCTCTCAAGAATCGGAAGGGTGAATGAAGCCCCAGTGGATGCAGAAATGAGGACGATGGTCTCGAATGTGTTCCAAGTTGGTAAGCTACCGAAAGGACCAGTAATGAAGGCTCGTACTTTCGGACAAGCGTTTTGAGAGGAGCTGGCGCGGTTGTGTAGTCTCCGTGTGAAGCCGGTACGAGCACGGACGACAAGATCGACTTCATTGGGACCATTTCTCGCGGTATTATGAGAGATGTTTGAAATGGTGAAGGGATGGGATTCCATTGGACCGAGCGTTGGACACCACAACAGGATATACTGGCCAGGTCTCCAGGAGAGTTTGACGTTAGGGATAGTAACCATCGTGATATCTCCAGACATAGCTTTCAATTCCGCATGATATCCGAAGTGCCTGCTAAGGTTTTGGACAAGGAAGATGGTGCTTCGGAGCACACGACCCGACAAGACAAATGCCACTGCCAGCCAGACGTTGTAAGCTGCATACGACGGCACATGCTTGTATAGCAACCACAAAAAGATGGCTCCTGATGCGAGATGTTGAAAGATAAAAAACTCGTAGCAAAGACGGCGCAACGGGACCAGAGAGCTTATCAGGATCCAGGCCAGTACGGCCCACAGACCAATGCCGTACTTGACCATAGGCATCATGGCCAGCTCAAGCTTGAAGAAGTCGGCGCGTACCCACTCGGTGATGAAGAAAGCGCCATGAATGGTGATTGTCAGGAATAGGGTTCTCGATACCCATCTGTGTATCCAATTGAGATCAATGTACGAGGATCCGAAGAATGTGCTAATAACATTGACCTTTCCAGCCAGCAGGTAGACCAGAGGGACTTGGGTCACGGAGATCCAAGCCGCTCGATATCCTATCCTCTCCCAATAATAGGCATCGTGAACGATAGAGCCTGTTGTCAAGAACAAGGTGATGATGGCCCAGTATGTGAGGATGGCCAACGACCTGCCCAGAGGTGGGGGACTGAGCCATTCGCACCAGAGACGAGGAAGGTAGACTACCTGTGGGTATGAAATCTCTCTCGTTATGGCGTTCGTCGTTGCGTATGCTTGTGATAGGATGTTGCGCGGCCTGGTAGGATGCGAGACCGAGAGGGTCTTACAAGTTCTTTTCCTACAGGAGATTCAATATTAGTATTTTCTCCTCGATCAACGTCAGAGAAGCGACGGTAGGGATATGCTGAGCGCAGGAAGCTCACCTCGACCGTACCATGAGCGCACTGGTAGCCTTTAACATGCACGCCACTACGACGCATGCTGCAACAAGGTACCAGTACGTTCGAGCCAGACTCTTGTTATGAGGAAGAAAAACTCCACCGGAGCCCATATCCATGCCCATGCCAGCCATGCTGGACATCATTGAGGCGTCCATACTTTGTTCAGTACCTCTGGGTGTCTGCTCACGACGGCAGAGATTCAAAGGGAACACCAAATTGTTTCCGCCACTATCCCTTACCACCTTCTTACCACCTCCTTCCTTCGCTTGTGGAACAATGTCTTTGCATGAATCTAATAACCCAAGACTGATACTGCCATAGCCGTGGTGGGATATGGAAGAAGCCAAACGTCTTTTCACGCCACCTCGGTCAACGATGCATTTAATGATCTACTATGCAGTCATATATATCCTAACCTCCGATGTAGGTAATCAACAATCAACCGATAGCCACGTTCCCGAAGCACATTATATGCCCGTTGCATGAAAGAAAAGGGGGGTGTATCGAATCAAGGGCGTGAGATCTGACATGCCAAGCATTAAACTTGCTCAAACCCACGCCGCTTGGCGCACTAGAGCTCCTTCTAGTGCCCGAAAAGTAACCACTGCTGAGGGAGGACAAATGTCGGGACGGTCTACTTGGCCCTCTTGGAGCAAAGGAAGAAACGACGTGCTCAAACTCGCGCATCCTCCAGACGCTATGTAACTATCCAAAAATACGGTGACTTTAGCCTTGTATTGAAAACAGTGAGAATCTCACCCCATTCATCAACAACCTCGAGGGAATTGCAGATTCCACCCCTTTGTCTGTGAGTTTCCATACGCGCATTGTTCGAGCAATATTCCTCCTTCCTCACCATCAAGATCGAAAAGAAGAACAACAAACATCATCTCAGCCAGGATGCAGCACAATACACTCCCCTCGGCCCTCCTGACAGCCCTACTCCTCATCCCCCAAGTATCCACCCACTTCCTCCTCAACTATCCCAACACCGTCGGTTTCAGCGACGATAAAGAAAGCACAGCGCCCTGCGGCGGCTTCACCGTCACCTTCGACAACGCCACCGACTTCCACGTCGACGGCGACGCCATCGCCGTCACCTCGACCCATCCACAAGCCGAATGGCTATTCCGCGCCACCCTTGAAAAAACCGGAACCGGCGACAACTTCACAAACCTCCTGCCCGTCGTGTCGGAAGCGGGGCTAGGTTCTTACTGCGAGACGGGACTGACCGTGCCGGGGACGTGGGCTGGGAAGGATGGTGTCATTCAGGTCATCCAGCATGGTCCTGACGGATCGCTCTTCCAAGTAAAACACCCCAAGCACTACTCTTATCTTATCTCACCCACTTGGCTGTACGAAATTCCATTAACCACAACGTGCGAATAGTGCGCCGCGATCCATTTCGTGACAGGCAAAGCGTCGTCCGTTCCCTCGTCCTGCAAAAACGCCACAGGCCTGACAGCCTCTTTCACCTCCGACGCCAGCTTCATGGCAACACCGGCCGCCACCGCCGGACCGTCTGGCTCCATGACCATGGGCTCGACACCCGCTCCATCCGCCTCCTCAGCGAAATCGATCGCGGCTTCTGTGCATCAACAGGCGGCGTTGGGCTCGCTGTGGTGGTCCGGTATGGCCATTGTGGGATTGGGGACTGCGATGGGGTTCTTGTATCTATAACTTTATGACTGGTGTAAAGCTCGACTAGTATTTAATGGAGAAGAATCGAAAAGAGGTAGATGGCGAAAGCGGTATCCAAATAAACAAAACCACCATCTATCCGCCAAGGAACCAAAGTCAGATATTATAACAAAACTCAAAAAATCATACCCACTTCCTGGACGACACGGTTAGTCATTGCTCCTCCCTATATATATGTAGATACAAATATATCAGTTTCATGTTTCTAGCAGCAATATAAAGTTCGATCTCAGGCGGAGCGGCTGATGTGACGTTAGCATAGAACTAAAATACTAGTACGATAGAGTAGGCATATGATTATCCAGTCATCTTCATTGGATTATGTTCATAAACGACAAATCCCACCCCGGCAAAATCCACACCATTTTCAATGCACAACCTCTCCTCACCTCAAACCCATAACATCATCCTATCATCCTATCCTATCCTCCCACCCCCTCTACATACAGTCGTGTAAACACCACAGCCCTATCAGCTTTCCCTTCATACTATCCCATACCATACCATACCATTTCATACCATCCCCACCAAACATCCATCCCCATTTCCCTTTCATACGATAATAATATCTAATACTTCCATCCCGACAACGCTATAAGAGAAGAAAGAAGTAGGTGATACATGTCAGATAGGGGATCGATACCAAGTATGAAATGAACAGGAGATAATTTAGCGCGTGGAGCGTGGATAAGGTGGGAAAGGACGATGAAGGCGGAGATATTTTAGGCTTCATAGGTCGTACTTGAAATGCGGGGTTGAGTGGGAGTGTGGGAAAGGTGGCGTGGATGGTGGTTGGTGTTGGTGTTGGTGTTGAAATTCAGTGCCCCGCGTGCGTGTTGTGCAGTGTGCTGTGGAGTAGAGCTCCGTGCGATAGGTATACCCTTCGAAGATCTCTATCCAATGTGTTTGAGTTGAGATTGTAAGCCAAAGCGTAGCGACTAGAAACCGGAGGGTATTTCAACGGGACATAGATATTTCGTGTTTAGGGTTTATAAACTGATTGAATCGGGAAGAGGGGATGGGATTTGGTAGCTTAGATAAAGGATGGAGATGGAGGAGACGAGGTGGTGCGTTCTTAATCAAAGATGTTTATGTTTAATCTTGGCGGCTTGGACGGGGTAAGGTAGGTGAGGTAGGCAGGTAGATGTGGGGAGTAGAGAAATATCCATGCAAACGGAACCGAATCTAACAGACCGAGCAGCAGTTCCTGTATGACATCAGCGAGAGGGTCGTTTCGGCGTGATGGATCAGCTCCAAAAAAAGTAAAATTGCAATTGGTACCTTTTATGGTAGTTAGTGTGTTTGCGACTCAACTCTCTAGAATGTGTACGAGATTGGTATTCTGCAGCGAAAGACTATCGCAGAAGTGAGAACCTAACAAAACCCTACCAAGAGTACATATGCCGCGTATACCATGACCCAAAAATCCCCCACAGCCATACTCGGTAACGCTACACCCGTGTCAACTACAGTATCCCCTACATTCCGTCCTCAACCCCAGCACACCCCACACCCCATCCCCCTCCTCCCTCCCCCCTCCCCATCCCCAACCCCCTCCCAACCCTCCCCTCCCCAACAACCATCCCCCCCACAAAAACCCCAACATCAACCTCCCTCCACGCCCCCCCCTCCATCAGAATCCCCACCAAAGAAGCCAACACCCGACTCACCATCCTCACCTCCAAGTACGGCCCCCGCGACCGCGCCACGGCTTGGAAGGAAATCTCCACTTGATCCGTGACGCCTGGACTGGAGATACACCACCGATCTACACGTTGGTTGGCAGGTGAGGGGGCTAGAGCTACTAACGCGTTGACGATGGCGGCGATGTAGGTTTCTTGGCTGATGGAGATGGAGATGGAGCTGGTGGAGAGTTGGATTTGGAGTTTTGAACTAGCGTTTGATTTGGAGTTTTGGCTTGTGGAAGTGGGATTGGCGAGGGTATACATTATGGGAGGGTCACTGCCGGTTTGGGAAGTCGGCGATATGGAGATCTCCGTCTCGGTGGTGCCGAAGGGGCCGGATGCGGCTTCGACTTGTGGTTTGGTGATTGGCGCCGCGACGGTTTGGGTTGTCGCATAGGTTACGTAGCCGACGGGGTTGGCGCCGTAGGTTAGAGCGAAAGAGGCGGTTTCGTAGCGGTGGGTTGCGAGCATGGTTTTGAGGGCGGATGCGATGCCCCAGATGGCCCAGCGGACGGTGGTGGTGTTTTGGTTTTGGGGCGGGGTTATGGCGATGGCGAGGTTGGGGAAGGAGGAGGTTTGCCATGTTTTTGTGGTGGTGGGGGCGGTGAAGTCTTGGAGGGCGAGGTCGAGGAGGGCGAAGATGCTTGTGATGGTGCAGGCGGTGGGGGGGAGGAGGGTTCCGTTCCAGGTGGGGGAGGCGGCGAAGTCTTGGATGCTGGCGTTTAGGGGTGTGGATGCGCTTGGGATTGTTTGTGGGGAAGACTCGAGGGGTGTGGAGCCTGTGAGAGGTGTTGCTGTGGTGAGTTTGAGGATGTAGAGGAATGAAACGATGTACGATAAGTAGACACGTCGAGCCATCTTGCCTGTGTCTATCATGGAACGATGTCCCTAAAACGGATCGGAAGGCTTTCGTATGAAACCTGGACCGTAAAGTGAGGCATTCATTCCTCTAAGTATTCCATCAAGTTTGGATCTTGATATTCATGGCTTTTGCGCTAGACGATTTAAGCGTAATTGACCATGAGGCATCTGTGCAGATTAGCGACACATCTGGATCGCATAACGACATCGAAAACAAAGCGTCGAGCTAACCGTCTTGCCGCGCGACGTGAATAGAACACCTTGCACAAGCGCGGTATGTTCGAGAAGCCGATTAGCAGGTTTCGTAATCCCTATGAGCCGCTGCCTTGCCACGTGGGTTATGCACATTCATTTGCACGTTTTTGAAACTCTGTATGGCACGGTCGTCCTGGGATTGACTCCACCCAAAAGTGTACAATAAATAGCATGGGTAGTATGTTTCGGGTTTCATCTTTCCAAGCCTGTTAGCAGGACCAAGTACACCACCTTGATGCTTCATCTTCCAAAGTCTGGTACCAGAACCAACTGACGTACCTCGATGCTTCGTCTTTGTCTTACACGTTGGACTTAGTAAACTCATAACCAAGGTCCATGCCATCATACCCCCTAAACGTCCCTGATGTTAGAACCCCTCCTACCATCTCCAACTTCTCCTGCTGTCTTAGACCCCACCCCCAAACTTGCTACACCACTTATCAGCCGCGATCCAACCGCATCCACAGCCCCCATTGGCTTCATCAGACTTGGCCCTGTGGAAGCAGCAGTCTCGACTCTGAACAGCCTTATTGCCGTACCATTCCAAACACCCACTGTACCTTTCTGCACGACCATCTCCGAGGCAAAGATGAAACCCCAGAGTAAGGACTCGTACCAGCCCAAGGATAGAGGCGTCCATTCGAAAAGATGGACGCGAGGTGGTGTTGCTTCCAGACCGGGTGGAAGTGCCTGCGGTAGACTGGATGAGGATAGAAGGGTGATTATGGTGTGAAGAGGCAGGGTTGGAAGCCAAGAATCTATCCAGTTTGCTGTGGGGTTGAACCCGCTTAGGGATGGCGGCATTATTGTCGCTGCGTGACTGTTTAGGCTTGTGGTGCTGTTTTGCCTGGAGAAAGAGGACTGCCCGGCCGGCATCTTGCCGCGAGCTTTTTCGGACATGCCCCGTAATTGGGTAGGCAATGGTTCCCCAGCTGATGATGAAATGGAGGGAGTTCGTGATGTATGGCCAGAGGGAGAGGATCGAGACGGGGTGGGTATCATCTCCTGATTCTCATCGTCAGAGTCATCATCGTCTCCAATTGCGAAAGCGCTGTCTTCCTCTGGGACGTCACTGAGTGTGGGTGTCCTCGCACCGTGCGGGGCTCGGATGCTATCGACAGAGCTGTTCCGTGATGTGCGTGAGGGACTTGTCGGCAAGTCCGATGATTCAGCTGCTTCCTTATTTCGTTGCATCATGCGCTCGATCTCCTCTTGACCACTTTCTAGAGTGAAAGAGCGTAAAGCTTCAAACCTTTTCCGCGATCTGAAAATCCCTTGCACAAATACCTTGTTGCCTGGTCACCGATCAACGTTGATTTCTACTGTTGCAGTCTGTACCACTTACTGGAATACTGGTGCTCTATGATGGCATTCATCGACTCGAGCAAAGATTGCAACAAGGAGTGATTGGTTTCGTTCCCGAGTAGAAAGCTGGGCGCAGACATTGATGCGAATAGTTGCAATAAAGTCGAACTTGCTCTGTGGCTAAGGTGCTCTATGTACGGGGCAACATTGTTGATGGTGGCAAGAAGCGACGGGTAGATGGCATCCAACTTGCCATTGCTGGATGTAATAAGGGAATGGATCGACTACCTCATCAGCTCTACAGCATCAAGCATTGTGTAGGACTCACAATTATTAGAAAATCGGCATAGGTGCCCTTGAATTCTGCCATCTTAATAATGGCAGGAAGCTTGTCCTGGCTTTCGAATTCTTGATTGAGAAGCTTTCCGAAATTCGGCTCTGAGCTCAGTGTCTGCAAAATAAAGGCGCACATTCGGACTACTCCTTGTTTCGAGGGATCGGCCTTGTATTCTGTAGCATGAAACAACATCAAGATCATGAAATCGTGGCCACGATCGGTGTCGATAATGAACGAGCGGAATCGCTTGTTGCATTGCAGGATCTCCCAAAAGAGCATTACCATCTCTGACGACCACTTCAATGACTTTTGACTTCCAGGTAGATATGAAGATGTTGCTTGTAGCGACTGGTTCAAGGTCCTGCTCATACCGTCCGCGAGAAACTCAAAATCTTGTGGTCGATGTAACCGCCCAAGGAAATGTCGGAAGTAGTTCTTCGGTGCTTGTCCTTTGCTACTTTCGGGTATTGAGTAGACGACAAGGACAAGGAGAAATTGCAAGCAGTAAGTGATGAGTATTTGCTTTGGATCATTGTAGACCACATGATCGTACGGAACCCGCCAAGCTGCAGGATTGTAATTCAGTGCAGTATTGAGCTGCGAGCACAAGAGCGAGAGCACTAGTTGTTTATCTGGACAAGTGGTGATGTACGTCACCGCCCTCATTCCTTTGATCGGTAGTATATGAGCGGGCATATACAGTGCTTTACTCGAAATAGTCAATAGCAGCCTCAAGACCTCAGTCCTATTGTTCTCCATCTCTTTACTCGAGCTCATTGAAGTATTGCACCCCACGCCTTTCTGCCAGATCGCATACGTGACTCTGTTCCGCGACCTTTCGCTGATAGGAAGCGTGAAACCTACGTAGAAGAGCAAATCGATCAGTGTGTCGACCAATTCTTCTCCCAAGGGCCTGACATCCTCAAAATGCTCTTCCTCATCCGGCTTCAGATCTTCCTCCACTTGCGAGTCGTCAAATAAGACTTCTGGTTTCGTCACTCTACCCTTCGTCCTCCTCTTCCTCTTCGTCCAGAAGAACTTGTCTTCCCATACCTCCAAATGGTCTGCTTCGTAGAGGAATGGTAGAATACGCGTGAGAACTCTTATGCAATTGAGCGCATGTTTCTCGGGTGCGACTTGGGCGTTGGGGAATGATCGATGCTGTCGTAGTGTGAAGAGCCGAGTTGTGAGAGCTAGGATAAGAGTTTCGATATTGGAGAGGGAGCTGTCTCGCGCGCGGCGGACATCGGTAGGGGAAAAGAGGCTGAAAACATCTTCAGTGGATTCGGGGAGCTCCCAGAACTTCTGCGCGTTAGTAACATCCGTTGAATTTGCCTTAGAGACGCACTCCTCTCCAATATGGATCCTCAGATGTTATTGCTTCGGGTTCTGAAAGCTTGAAGATTCCTTGCTTGAAGACGAGCTTCGAATCAGAATTCCCCATGTTGAAGTATGAAAATCTCTAGCATTGTCTATGGATGTGTGAGCGCTCACAGTCATAACGAATTACTTATATCACTTACCGCACGTTGTTCAATACTTTATGCAGCATTGAATGTCTGTCACTCGGATATAAGTATGCCAAGACTGAGTATGTCCGAAATGATATCCCTATGAATCTTTCTGTAACCGTTATGTATGATGAGTGGTAGCACTGCAATGGTACAAGTAAAGATTGATGCGATGCAGCAGGTAACATTCGAGGCAATCATCGTTCTCACGTGATTTATTCTATGAGCGTACTACCAGAATACATACCCGAGCTACTCCTCCCTTTGTTATACAGCCATTTACTGTTCAATCCGACCGATGCACCCCTTCCGGTAGTAGGGCTTGGTGTACTTGGTGCACCAAAGATGCTGCCTTCTCTGCCTCCAAATCCAGGCCCAAGCGGCGATGGCGAGCCATAGCTTGATCTCCTTGCAGTATACTCTTTCCTCCCCATAGACTTCTGGCCCCACAGACTTCCTGTAGGCGAATCGCTTTGCTCTCGGCCGTACGACGGACTTCTTGCCACAGGGGTGCTGTATGCGCTGTTATTTCTGGTAGCTGGAGATATGTTTCGTGGAGTCGGCGAGCGTGGGTATCGAGGTGGTGTGATGTATTTGGTGTCTGGTGTGGGGGGAGGCGTGGCACTGGGGTCGAGACCTAGTAGCGATCGTTGTGATGGAGTCAACGGGATGTCGGTGAGCTCGTCTTTGTTCTTGACCAGTGGCAGCAGCGCTACGGTGACGTTGTATAGCCCCAGAAGCCAGAAGCCCCAATAAAACAGTCGAATAGCAGCATGTCCTAGAAAACCTTGAAACCACTCACTGTAATCTTGGGTCAGCCAAAGTACTATTTGTAGCAACGAGTGTGAACCTACTGTGAGTAGACGAGGAGGAGTAGAGCCGCTCCATTCCATGCAATCTTCTTGAGGTTGCTGTCGTTGAACGAATCAGCTTTTTGTCTTTGCGTGATTTCGTCAAACTTGGGATGGCGCCAGGAGCCAGGCGAGGGTGCTGAGACTGCAGCCTGCAGAGTTTGTGACTGAGGTGTCGAGGGAGGTTTTGCCGTGGTCATGGTAGTAGAGTGCAGGCTGCTATCCGTTATGAAAAATTAGGATTGTCATTGATGGCTTCATGGGACTCCTGCTCAGTATGCCGAGGTCAAACAACTATGACAGATCATTATCAAGCCTTTCATTTGGTTGTGCAACGTCAGTATCGATAACATTCAATGTTCGTTGTTCAACACACGCGCTGAAAGGGCTTATTCTAGCGTATGCAAAATTCTAGCAGCTCCTTCGTACTATTCTAGGGGCATAAACACCCCTTCCCTTATCAGTCAATAACGTCAGCGATATATCATGTTTGGTGCGACTGCGGTCAATGTCATGATACCTAGGGATAATAATTCGGCATAAACGATATTGTTTTTTGATCATGAGAACTTTCTCGAGGAATGAACGCTTTAGCTTTTATTATTACTATTCTCCAACTCTTACCAGAGTTTTACATCCCCAACGTCACATTTCTTAAATTATTTCCCCAGTCATTACCCCAGCATTACATGTTTATGTTTATGTTCATGTTCCCAGATTCGTTTCCCCATTTCCTATCCCTAGACTCATCACCCCAGATGATCACCTCCACCTTCAGTTCGTCCAACACAGAACATCTCTGTTATACTTATTGAGCGTCAATTGCGCCGCAGTAAGCTTGCTCAACGCATCTTGTGCCGTCCTGGCAAGCTGCGGTCCGTATCCCTTCACTTTCTCGGTATTCCCTTCCTGGAAATCGTGCGCCCCCTTCGAATAGATCGACCTGAGTGTCGCACTTACTTGTTGCAGACCACTTTCGAGATCCACCAGCCAGCCCAGCCAGCATCCCGTCTGGATGTCCAGGTTGGCCAATTGTTGAGAAGCCATGTCGATGGAGCCTAATGACTGGGTGAATTGTTGGTTGAGGCCGTCGACAATTGTGGTGGCGTCGATCAAGGACATGTAGGCCGCGTTCAGGGAAGGGCGGGTGGTCGTCCCGTTGCTGAGCGATGAGGACAGCGAGGTGAGATCCATCTTGACGCGCACGAGCTTGTCGCAGAGGCGGGTGGCGGAGGTGAGGGCGAGGAAGCTAGCGATGATGGGGAGAGTGAACTTCATGGTGGGCGAGTGTGGATGCTTAGAGTTCTAGGTATTATTGGATAAGTGTTGTTGGATTGAGTGGAGGAAGATGTTATGCAAGTATTCCTGGAGGCAGTACTTAAGGTTATATATCGTAGCATAGGTTGTCTGGATCCTTCCTTGTCTTACAGAGGGTTCGACAGCCCGATATGGGTTGATCCACAAAGACGCCAGTGGTGGTATGCTGAGGTGAAACATCCCGGGATTTCCTCACGGACATGCAATAGTCCGGAGGGACGGCTGTAACCAGCATGAATGTCAGGGCAATTTTGGTCGAGATTCTGTCATGTCTAATGGTTCGATGTTCAAAATCGATGTCTAGACCGTCAATGTATAATGACAGAGGCTAAGGCCTAGATGACAGGTAAGCCACGGCGTCTCTGGCGCACACTTGGCGGAAAGAGATCTCACAGAGGCGTAAAAGTTGCTCTCCTGACGTCCGGTACCGAAGCAAAACATCTCGGTACATGACAACCGTTCTGCTCTGCATTACTTACCCTGGAAATGGGTACGCCAATGCACCATAAGACTCCCAAGGCCCGTGGCTGCCAAGATTGGTGTATGGTAATAAGCTTCACCAGCATCAGAGTCAAGCGCCTCCACGACCGGCGGCAACTTGGTGATGACCCTTGAGAAGACTCGCCTCGACAATCGTGGGCTAGCTAGAAAAGCCATCTACGACATGTAAGCTTGACAAACCGCTAAGCCCAATTGCTTCTCAACCTCTCGAGCCCGTCCGTTCTCCTGTCTATACGGACAACCTGTCCAGGTATTTCGATCGGGCTCCGGATCCTAACTTCTATAGGCTCGCTTAGCTTGGTTTAACCTCCCTTGACATTTTGACGGGACAAAGGAGTGGTTTGTTCGCGAATGGCGTGTTTTGACTGTCGGGCCCGGTCTGCTGTCTGCGCGGATTTTCCCAGGTGACTTATATGAAGCAGTTCGATTATCAGGACGGCTCACCTGGATACGATGCGCCAGAGCAAACGAAAGTGCCTTGTTCGCAAAGTCGAAAGCGTTCTCAATGTTCATGATGCTAGCTAGCATGCAAACCTCGATCGTGGCTCTCCTACTGATGAGATTTTGCAGTCCATGTAGGCGATGTTCGTGTCTGAGTCCCCTATAGTGGGTTGGAGACGAGAGCATGGTTGTAAGCCAACTGATATACATGTTGTCTATGATCTTTCACAGTCGCCATTGTCGAGTCTTCGAATTCCTTGGCTAGTTGCTGGACGCGTTGGCGATGCCGGTACGTCTCTTTTCACGCCTGCTAAATGTCCATGCCATCGACATAGATCAATGTACCCTTCGCTGGCTCCGCTAGGGGTTTAGAAGTCTTGGTAGGGTTGCTGAATTTGGGCCAGGAAAAGGGTAGTCTCGAGATGTTCCCGCGTCTGAAGAAGGGTGAGCTATGTTGTGTGGACGTGAGAGATCGTTAGGTATCAAACTCACCCTGGTAACCATAAAGATAATCCGGCAATGGTCGTAGGATGCCCGAGAAATACCGCTATGTTGAGGCTTTTCTGCACAAAAGCGGACGCCGCCTGCGACATTCTCTTTGGGATGTGTATACCGGCTGCCCTTGCTGTTCATATCTTCGAGCTAGAAGCCTTGCGTTGGGCTGTATCGCACCCGCGTCTTCATCAATATGGTCCGTTTCGGGTGTCATTGGCGAGTTTTACGCAAAGCTGCATATATATTCAACGCCTTCGCTATGTCGTGTGCACATTCCACGAGACAGTTGACTCTCCCAGTATCCGTAGTCCTCCACCTACCGGCCTAGCCCTCGGTCAGCGGTCCCATTATCCCCTGCTTGTTGCTTGTCCCCAATAATTCTCCTGTTATCCTGGTTCTGCACGCCGCCGATATCTTGGCTTGCGAAGGTGCTTCTTGCAGCCATGATATTGAACCTCGCGCACTGTAGATCTGCTTCTCCAGGTGGCAGTACCACTAGGACGTATGTGTTGTTTGTGAGTCTCGATATGATGAGGTTGAAGCGCGGCGCTTTGATAACGAACTCAGCGAATGGATTCGACGAAGAGGGAGTGTTCGTGTAGTTCCTGTGTCAATGTCAGCAACTTGCCTTTCCTCTAATTCTAACTGCGATAGGAGGAACTTACGATAGGGAATGCTTGAAAGTCTTGATGACGTTACTCAACCTCTCTTGCCTGTCCGCATATGGGTTCCTCTCCCCTACTTTCTCTACCACGCTCAGGACCGTCAAGAACGTAGCCCTCTCAAAGAGGACTACCTCCTCCGCCCTCGTCTCTGCACTCAATGTCCTCAAACCCTTCTCCATCACGTCCAGATCCGGAATTAGCGCATTTACTATACTGCCCCACGCCCCATACAAGCTTTGATCCCATATACTCGTTCCATATGTCTTCAACGTGCCAGCAAACTCTTCGCTCCGCTTCTTGATAGCAGCTGTACGATCCGCGATGACCTTCTCCCGATAGTCGGTTTGCACGAGGTCCATCTTGTGAATGAGACAAAAGATGTGTGCGTGGGGACTGTATTCGGCAAGAGCAGAGATGATGGCGGAGTAGGTAGTAAGGTCGCGTGGACTAGAGCCCTCAAAGGAACGGGATTCGACATCGAAGACATAGATAAGGAGGCCAACAGAAGAGAAGACGTGGGATTTCTGGGTTGTGAGATACGTTTCTGTGAAGGCGTCTTGTCTGCGATTATTGATTGCATTAGCAGGCGCACAGAGACGGGTGAGGGAGAACAGCAAATGAGCGTCGACAAACCCTCCACAGTCCCACAGGTTGAGCACAAGGTTTCCCAGGAATTTGATGGTGCTATGTTCGACATCAATGGTAGCGCCGAGGCGGCGCACGTCTTTAGCAACATAGTTGCTGAAGATGATGCTACGCATAGAAGATTTGCCAGAGCCACTTTTGCCCATCAAGAGGACCTTTTTCCTCTTTGGCTTCTTGAGAGCGTCCATGGTTTACGGAGGATATGATGAGTACCAATTAGGTTGATTGGCTGGTGGGGTGGGGTCTACTAATGGAGCCTTGCAGGTCCGGAGATTGTGTTGAGTATTGTGGGACACTTCGATGACGGTGTGTACGGCGTGAGACTACCATCTTCTTCTGGCTTGATGCTTGTAGAGCTGAGGATTGCAATAGATTTGCAAGCTCAATGGCAAGTAGGTATATGGGTGACGAGGGTGCGAGGCTTGACAGTTCCTAGTCACCATGCCAAGGTGATAGAAATCTGCCACGAACTCACCCCCCTTCCAGCCTAGGGTGAGCGTTGCTTTACGCTCGCGCGAGCCGGGGTGATCCTGGGTGATGCCTGGGTGGTGGCGCCCCATCCAACGTGGGGGGCTGCTGCCTCCTGACGGCCATTCCTGTCAGAGAATTGAACTGCCTACGTGATGGGTTGGTGGGAGATCTACGCGCAGCCAAAAAGTCCGCAGCTAGCTTACAAGGCGAGGCCATGGGAAAAAGCGGCGACGTCGTCGAAGACATTTCATTAACAACGTCGCTCCCTCACGCTCCTTTCTTCTTGCACTCTTTAATATCCTCTCTACTCCTTTCTCAATTTTCTCCTCCCTTCAATAACGTTCCGTTGGCCCTAGTTGCCCCCGGCTCGACTCCTCACCTCTCGGCACATACTTAATGTCTATGATTGCCCTCGCTCGTATCTCGATTGACATTAGGAATGCGCCAGAGGCTGCGACGATCGTTCCCTGCTCGGCCACTTAGCTCGTTCCTTTACGCAGGCCCCACTTCCTTCTATCCTCGAACGACGTAACCTTCCGCGGTTTCACCCCTTCTTCAGCGCTCCTGAGGTTTTCTCAGTCGGCCCTCCCCACATCCCTGGGAACAGCGGTGCGACCGCCCTGCCAGTTTGTATTCACAGGCTACCCGTGATGGCCCTAGCGACTAGAAAGGCCTCAGCGACGAGAGGGGCCGCATCGCGGTTGTCTCGGCCCAATGCTCCTTGGGGTGAACAACAGGACTAAAGAGATGAATCCGCCTCACGCTATGGCAGAGCGACGATTGCTGCGCCTTTGATGGAGGGCTGACGCACCGATATTTCCAGGGTGGGAATGGCGACTGGGTATCTCTGTCAGGTTCCATTCGACACGCTTCCAGGCATCAGCCTCTGCCAATCTAGCAGGGGCAGCGGCGAGCGCGCACAGACGTGTGCTGCCTCCCACTGCCGAAAGCCGACTATTAGATATTAACGTGGTCCGGTGACGCCCCCCGCAATCGATCTGGAGGGCGGTGATTGGGCACCTCGATTCGAATGCGGGTCAGCTGCTTTTCAGGCAGCAGCCATTGCTGACGTGGTGGCGACTTGATCGCAAGGACGGACGTATGCACTGCCCAGCGACACCTGGATCGGGAACAGTGACCTCGGTGGTTCCAGCTGCCCCGACGCTATCTTGGACCATTGGTGGAGCACTGGTGACGAGCCTCGGAAGGACGAAGATCCGGGCTGGAAGGGCGCTGATAAGTGTCTTGCAAGGCAGTCTACGAGGCGGAGGATGGTGATGGTACAACTGGCTGCTACGGTGGAGCTCGATCGAGGTCGAAGGCCAAAAGGGGAGCGGGGGATGGCTAGATGAGCATAGAGGCGGTAGAGACGCGAGAGTCTGGAGACGAGCCCCTAGGGGCTGGGCGATGAGGCCTCGAAACGCGGGTCTGGTGCTTCGCTGGGCATCGTGGAGGACGCGGTGTAGCCGACGCCTCCTGGCAGCCTCAGTTCGAAGGTCTCGGCTGCTTCAGCTGACGTCCTCTAGGCGATAAGGGGGTCTGCGAGGACTGTAGCGGCGCGTTGGCTGCATGGGATGCCTGCCCTTTGAGACGTCAGGGTTGCTGGGAGATCGGCGATGGGTGGTCTCTGGAGTATGCGGGAGAAGAGGGGGGATCTGTGTGCGGGGACGAGGGCAGCGAAGGGCCTGCCAACCCTTGGGTATATAAGGCCTGCCCTCTGCCATCTCGATTGGCCTCGCACTTCTCGCGCTACCTATCCAGAAGCTCGGCCAATTCGTTACCCTCTTCTTACCACCGACAAAGCGACTCTGCGATGGCCCTTGCCAATTTCGATGTCATCGAAGTCGTCAATCTGACCAGTCCCCTGCCAACCGATTCTTGCGAGCAACTCTGCGAGCCGGTACTGGACCTCGGCCACGGTCGTGACGATTACGACGAAGACGACCAACCCCTTCCTTCCCTTGAGAAAGTATGACGTGATGTCGAAGAAGCACAGGACGACCTGCAGTTATACAGGAGCGAGCCTTGCAATCGAAGAAGGACCGGCTGACGGCGCCTTTGACATCCCAAACTCCAGCGACTACATTGATGCGCCCCTTCTCGAACCACCACGAGACGGAGACACTAGTGGGGGTGTCGACAGTTGTAACAGCGTCCACCCTCCTCCTTCTCTTCCACCACTACCACCACCCGCCGATACAGCCCCCTCATCGATATCCGATACATAGACAGAATCAAGTGGTGGCGCCCTTGAAGATATCGGATATGGTCCCTCCGGTGAATCCAATGGAAGGAAAGAGAAGGTAGACACAGGGGACGAGCACAACGGAGATGGGCACAATGGAGATGGGGACCGGACGGCCACGGACGCCACGGACGTTACAGGTCTTCGAGATTCCTCTAAGCGCACGGCGGGCAATACAGGTTTGAACAAGGAGGACGAAGAAATGCCAAGTTCGGAGAAGGTCCGACGTACGGATCAGTCCGCAGGTCCTATTGCTATATACCGCGGCTTATAAAACTCGAAAGACCCTATCGACGCGACAGATGATGCCGACGATATGAGCGACCTTGAGTTCGCACGGTTTCGATCGCTACCTAAGCCTGTCTTCAGAATGCCGCCCTCTTGGCAAAACTTCCAGCAACGCGAGAACACAAGAAGCTCGGGTCCATCCAATGCGGCTGGTGATAGTCAAGGTGAGCCCCTTAGTGCATTTCTAACCAGCGTCGAAGCCTTTCCTCTGATATAATCGGGGCCCCCCTAGTCGCAAGCTCCTAGGGGTAATCAGCCACTTGTCGTCACCAGCTAAATGATGTTTCTAGGATATAGATATATCCTTTAATTATAACCTTCCTATCTTAAAAGGGTTAGACTATATACTTTAAATAACTTATAAATCATAGTTTTTTTTAATTTAATAAGCTATTTTTAGATTATTAAGCCTTATATTTTACTTTAATCTACTTTCTTTATAATTTAACTTATTTCTCCTTTAACTTAACTTTAATATATTTTTAACCTTTTAAAGTTTTCCAAGTATACTTAAAAGGGTTACTATTATATATTTTTAAATAATTTATTTTATTAAGGCTTAGTTAATTTTATATAATTTAATTTATTATTTCTAAGATTTAATTAAATTTTAGTTAAGTTATCTCTAATTTAAGTATAATTTTATTAATATTAAAATATTTAATAGATTTATATTATATCCTTTCTTTAATAAAAAAAATTAAAAATTAAGAATTAAAAGTTTATTAACTTAATATTATTAATATATTAAAGAAAGGATATATATAAGAATTTTAAAATTCTTTATAACTCTATTTATATTAAAATATAAATTATTATTAAGATTTATTTAAAAGATATATACTTTATTATTAGAATATCTTAATATATCTAGCTAATATAATATAACCTACTAGTAATATCCTAGTAGTATTAGTTTAGCTTTTTATTATCCTAATAGATATCCTTTTATCTAGATATCTAAGAGGCTAGGTAGCTTCTTTAAAAGATATTTAAATAGTCCTCCCTTTACCTTTTTAAAAGGTAGAGATTAGTTCTTTTATAATAATAAAGTTACTAGAGTATTAAGTCTACCTTTATAATACTACCTACTTACTAGTAGTTTATACTATCTATTCTAGCCCTTAGGAATTAGCTTCTAGTCTAGTTCCTAATAGTTCTAATCTCTCTACCTTTAAAGGGAGATAGTTTAAATTATAATAATATAATAATATAAAGATATCTAATATTAAGTAAGATAAAAACCTATTAAAAATCTATTATAATAATATTAAGATAATATTAAAGTCTAATATAAGAGATATTAAAGTAATAAATAATATACTTAATAATAGAATTTCTAATAAAACCTTTATTAGTATAATTATACTTAATAAACTTATTACTATTATTAAAGTTAAAGAAGAGTAGTTAAGAAAGGAAAGAAAGCTTTAAAGTATTTAAAAAAGGGTAGCTTAATTATAAGTAGAAGTAGATATAATTATATTAGATCTATATTAAATTATTAGTAGATTATTAGGAGGGATATAATAAGGGTTAAGATTAGGTCTAATAAAGGACTACCCTTTAAATTAGAGTATTAATATATAAGGTATATTAAATCCTAAGGTAGGATCTATCTTTAATAGTTTTACCTTAAGTTAGTCTATTAAAGGCTAGTTAGAAGAACCTAGTAGTTAATACCTTAAGAGCTATTTAAAGCTTAAGGACTTACTCTTTTATAAGGGGAAGAATATATATAAGTATAAAAAATAGTATTATATTATAAATATTATATTCTAATTAATATCTAATAAATTCTTAATTAAGTTTATAAAGGTTACTTAGGCTATATAATTCTTAGAAGGTAAATCTATTAAGTTATAAGATTATTATAAAAAGTTATTATTAAGGAGAGTAGTTACCTAGGAGTACTTTACTTAATATTTATTAAACCTTATTAAGGACTTAGTAAACTACTAGCTTTATAATATATAATTATATTTAAATATATAATAAAACCCTAATTAGTTAATATAAAGCTTTAATATATTATTTAAATAAAATTAAATTATAAATCCCTCCTTTTTTAAAGGAATATTAATAGATTAATTTCTTTATAAAATTATATTTAAACCTTTAAAAGGCCCTTATAAACTATTAAAACCTTCTTATAATTAAAGAAAGCCTAATTACCCTTACTACTTAGTTAAAGAATAATTAGTAGTATTATATTAAAATAATAGTATGTAATAGTTATATTACTAAAAAAGGGGATTATTCTAATAGGTAGAATAAAGGTTAGAAGAGGAAAGGAAGTTAAGATAGAGGTATTAATCTTTTTATAAAAGTAGGAAGTATTTAACCTACTAGTAGTTATAATAAACTACTAGATATTAAGGAAGGGTTAATATATTTTAATTATAAAAAGAAGGGGTATTATAATAAAGACTATTATAGGCCTAAGATACCTAGGAACTTAAATATAATACTTATTAATATTATTAGAAAAGGGACTATTAAATTAAAAAAAGGAAGCGCGCCTCTATTAAGACCTTAATACTAGGGCGCTTACTTATTAAAAGGGATTTATTATTAGTTTATAATATTAATATTAGTAGTTCTATTAATATATAAGGTATATAAGACTATATAAACTTCCTAATAGATATAAGAGTAAAGATTCATATTATCTCTTAAAGCTTTATTAAGTAATATAACTTAAAACCCTTAGAGGGTTATTAGTTATTAAGTCCTAAATAGATAAATAGTTAGTTAGTCTATTATTATAATATATACTAGGTAGAGTACTATCTTATTAATAGCTAGGGGTAGCTAGGTTAATATACTAGTATATTTTATATAATTAAGAAGAAGAGGTTACTAATTCTTTTTAGTATACCTACCTTATTAGAAGCTAGGGTATAAGTAGATCTAAGGAGTTAAAAGTAGTAATTTCTACTAGACTTTATTAATATATCTATCCTAGAGTTATAAGTACTTATAGATACCCTTAAAGGTAAATTAGCTATTTATACTATTATTTATATTAGGTTATCCTAGGCAGAAACCTAAAGCTTTAATAATAAAGTACTAGAGCTACTTAAAAGTCTTTATAACTTTTTAGATATCTTTTTAAATAAGGAGGTAGGACGACTACCCCTATTTAAGCCTAGGGACTACATTATTAATATAAATAGTTATAAGCCTCTTTATAAGCCTATTTATAATTTATTATAAAGGGAGTTAGAAACTCTACGTATCTACTTAGATAATATTAAGTTAAAAAGTTAGATATAAGAGTCTACTAGTCCTAAGAGGGCTCCTATTTTATTTATATTTAAGAAGGATAGTAGCTTATAATTATATATTAACTATTATAAGTTAAATAAAGTAATAGTAAAGAACTATTATCCTCTCCCTTTAATTAGTAAAATACTTAATTACTTATAAGGTATAAAGATATTTATTAAATTAGACCTTAAGGATACTTATTATAAGATTTATATTTATAAGGGTAATAAATAGAAAATAGTATTTTATATATAGTATACCTTAATAATATTTTAATTTAATTAAAAGATATCTTAAGTTATAAGTAATATATCTACTAGGTACTTAAGTAGTTATAAAAGTTTTAACTTTATATAAACTAAAAGAAATATAAATTTTATATTAATTTAATAGAATTCCTTAGATTTATTATAAGTATTAATAGTATATTAATAGATAGCTATAAGGTATTTACTATTTAAGACTAGCTAGTATTAACTATATATTAGGAAGTCTAAGTATTCTTAAGATTTATAAACTTCTATTAGTATTTTATATATTACTATTTATAAATAGTATCCCCCTTAACTAGCCTTTTAAAAGGTAGTAAGGATAGGAAGAAGTTAAGACTATTTATATAAGGTACTAGTAAAGAGAAGGCGTTTTATAACTTATATTATACCTTTATAATTATACCTATTTTAATATATTTTAATCCTAATAAGAAAATCTAGATTAAAATAGATATATCTAATTTTATTATAACTACTATCTTATCCTAATAGGATAATAATAGGGCTTAGTATCTAGTAGCTTTCTAGTCTTATAAATTAATACCTATTAAGACTAGGTATAAGATATATAATTAAGAGCTATTAATAATTATTAAAGCCTTTAAGTAATAGTAATACTATATAGAAGGTAGTTATTATACTATTAAAGTACTTATAAACTATAATAATCTTAGGAGATTAATATAAGTAAAGTAGTTAAATAGTTATTAAGTTTAATAGGCTATTTATTTAGTTATATATAACTTTAATGTTAAATATTAACCTAGTAAGAAGAATCCTATAAATACTCTATTATATAGGCCTAATTATAATAATATTAAGATATTATTTGACTAGCTTCTACCTACCTTATAAAATAAACTAGTAAATTTAAGAAGTATTATCTCTAGTTAAAAGTAGCTAGAAGAAATAACTAAGTATATAAACTTATCTAGCTTAAGAGGGCTTAGGAAACCCTTAACTAAGCCTAAAAACTTAGATAGAAGAGGTATAAAACTACCTTCTTAGTATTAAAGTAATATAGTAGCACTACTATTTTATCCTATTACTAGGGTTATTAATTATAAATAATATATCTTATAAGTACTAGTAAGAGTACTTATTAGACTTAAAATAGCTTATAAAGCTAGATTAAAATCTTTAAAAGAATTTATCTTCTTATTATAAAGTAATAATCTATTTATTATTAAATAGAAAGATAAGGTAAAGTATATAGCTTCTAAGTAAAATACTATTAAATAGCCTTAAAAGGTTAATTTTATAAGATTATTAAGATTTAAAGGAGTACTTTATATACTAGATAATTTAGTATTATATATAGAAATTATTATAAGGTATTATAATAATACCTTAATAAGTTATTTTAAGTTATAAAAAACTTCAGAGTTACTCTAATATAAGTATTATTAAAGTAGAATATTAATAGATACTAAGTTATATATCTAAACTTACAAAATATATTAAAGGGTAAAGGCTCCTAGATATAAACTTTATAATAATATAATATCCTTATTATAACTTAAAGGGCTTTAAGAAGAACTTTTTATAGATTTTATTATAAGCTTACTACCTAGTAAATATAGAAACTCTATATATAATTCTATTCTTATAATTAGTAATAGGTATATAAAGATAGTTTAATACCTTTTAATTAAAAGTATTTATACTACTATTAAATTAGCTAAGATCTTATTTAAGAATATAGTATTATAGTATAATTTATTAATAAGTATTATATTAGATTAGAGATCCTTATTTATAAGTACCTATTAATTAGAAGTCTATTATTATATAAAGATAAAGAGATAACTAAGTACTACCTTCTATTTATAAATAGATAGGTAGATTAAATATTAAAACTAAATATTAGAATATTACCTTAAGGTATTTTTAAATAAAGATAAAGTAATTGAATTATATAACTCTTAATAGCTAAATTCGCGTATTATAATAATATTTATATTATACTAAGTTATTTACTATTTTATATAATATATAGATATAATTTATATATAGAAGATAAAGTTAGGGATAACTTTTTAGAAGGAGTACTTATAATTAAAGATTATATAGAAAACCTTTTAAAAATAAGAGTTATACTAGTAGATTAATAGTAGATTATTGGAGTATAAGTTATAAAGTTTTATAATAAACTTTATATCTCAAAGTCTTATATAATAGGAGAACTAATAATATTAGTTATAAAGAACTTAAAGTAGAAAAGATTAAATTAAAAGCTATTATATAAGTATACTAGTCCCTTTAAGGTAGTAGATATAATTAGATACTAGGCGTACTACTTAAGTCTCTTAATAGTATAAAGACTCTATCTTATATTTTATATTTCTTTATTAAAATTATATTAAAGCTATCTTAATAAAGGTAAGTAACTATTTATACCTCCTCTAAATCTTATTAATATTAAAGAATATTATAAGGTAAAATAAATTATAGATAGAATAAGAAGTAAAGGTATTTAATATTATTTAATTAAATAGTTTAGTTATAAAATAGAATATAATTAATAGATATCTATTAAGGATATAAATATAAAAGACTTATAAAGGGAATATAAAAAATATATATATAATAAAGAAGTATTATAAGTAAAATACTAGTATATAACTATTATAATAAAATTATTTAATTATAAAGTTAAGTTATATAAGATAAGTTATAAGTTATATTTATATAATAGAGATTTTAATAAAAAAGTATATAAGAAAAGAATTAATTAAGGGGAAAATCCTTATAACCTAAGAAAAGAATCTTTACTTAAAGGTATAATATTAAGGTCTTATAAGGGGAGTATATTAAGGCGAGCTAAGGCTTATAGAAGATAAGGTAGGGCTTATAATAAATAAGTTAGAAGATAAGGTAGTATACCTAATAGGGGTAGGTGGAGTATATATAAGAATAGGAGTAATAGGGGTAGAAGGAGTATAAGGGGCGTAAGAGGCGCGAATCTTATAAGTAGAGGGGGTAGTACTAATAGTACTACTATTATAAGAAGGGCGGCTAGAGCTAGTAGGAGTAGGAGTAGGTAATATAATAATAGGAGGTATAATAGCCTCTTCCTCCTCCTTTATATCTACGGGCCGGAAAGATATGAGATTTCGGTATGGGATCGAGGCGATTTTCAGACTGGGATGGGATATCCTACGGGATATCCCAGTGGCAAATCGCGAACTAGGCCTAATTAGGTAATATTTTTTATAGGCTAAAAATATAGCCTAAACCCTATTTAACGCTAAAAAAAACTTTATAAAAACCTCTAAAACTCGCTAAGATATAAAGCTCTAAAGTTAATGTAATAAATGCGTTAGCTTATACGGTAATTAAATCCTATATCTTTCCGGCGAGTATTTATATCCTCCTTTATCTCCCTTATCTCCCCCTTATTAAAATTATTATTATCCTCCTCCTAATATATAATTAGCTTATATAAAGATAGTAGAATACTTTAATAATATACTTACCTCCCCTAACTCCTTATTAACCTCTATTATAATAAGGGTAGTTAACCCCTCTTATAAAAGTATTAATATATATTATAAGAAATATATAATAAAAGAACTTACCTACTATCTTATTATATCTAAGATACCCTCTAGGGTAATAGCTACCTAATTACCTACCTTTATATTAAGGCGTAGTAATTCCTTTGAGGTTTATAACTTATATAAAAGCGTTTTACCGCGCTCCCCTAAGTAAATTACTACCTCTACCTTAATTTTAAAGGTAGTAACTTATATTATAAAGGTAGTATAATAAGGTAACTTTCTACCTTAAAGGATAATAATAGGGCTATAAGTAAGGAGGCTAGATAAATAAGTATAAAAGGTAAGAGGGACTTATAACCTATTAATATATTATAAGTAAATTATATTAAAATCCTATTATTATAAATTAATTTATAAGGTTTATAAAGGTAGTAGTACCTCTTATAAGCCCTATTAATCTTATAATTATATAATAACCTAGGACTTAAACCTAGGTACTTAGTGTATTAAAGATAATAGGGTAGCGTGGCGTAGTAAGAGGGTTTAATTATCTATTATAAGAGTTAGCTAATAGGAATACCTTTAAGTATAAAGAGTATAAGAATAATTTAAAAGAAGTATAATATAATAAGATATTAATAAGGTCTTTAAATAACTAATATAATAAATTTATATAAGAAGGTAATTTATAAGTAATATACTTATAATATATTTAAAGATAACTAAAGTCTATTATAGGGTAATAATATATATAAAGTAGTAAAGGATAATTAATAGAGATTTACCTTAGTTACTATTATAGTTGTTAATTATTTAATATATAATACTATATTAGTAGTTAATCCTTTATATTATATTTATACTCTAATAGTAGTTATCTTATAAAGTATTAATAGTATTAATATTAAACGCGTTAGCTTCTATTATTAATATATTAAAATATAACTTAAAGTAACTTATAATAGGTTAATATTAATAGTAGTAGTTATAAAAGAAGTTAGAAGTAAATAAAATATAACTTTATTATATACTATATTATATATATTAACTACGCGATTTAATAGTATAATATTATTACCTAACTTTTATATTATTATTTATATTATATATTTATAAAGTAATATAATAGTAAACTTAATTAATAATTATATCCTACTACTAATATAAATTATAATTATAAAGGCTTTTATCTATTAATAGTATATAATATTAGTAGTATATTACTATTATTATATTATTATTATCCTTAGAACTCTTTCCCTTACTTTCCCTACTAGAGTTTTAAAGGTTTTTAATAAGTCCTATTATAAATAGTAATAGTTAGTATTTAAAGATAAATACCCTTAAAGGGGAGGTAATTATTAAGATATCTTAATATATCTAGCTAGTATAATATAACCTACTAGTAATATCCTAGTAGTATTAGTTTAGCTTCTTATTATCCTAATAGATATCCTTTTATCTAGATATCTAAAAGGCTAGGTAGCTTCCTTAAGGGGTATTTAAATAGTCCTCCCTCTACCTCCTTAAAAAGTAGAGATTAGTTCTTTTATAATAATAAAGTTACTAGAGTATTAAGTCTACCTTTATAATGCTACCTACTTACTAGTAGTTTATACTATCTATTCTATATTAGTAAACTAGGAACCTGCGTAAAATAAATAAAACTGCTAATTCCGTTAAAAGCGTATTTTTCAGGTAAAATACAGGTAATAAATAGGAAAATTTCAGGTTTTTTTTATTCTAGCCTAAAAACCCTAAATATAGAAAATCTGGATTTAAGGCCTTAAATCCGTGATTTTCCTCTAGCGCTAGGAAGAAACGGGAAGCTCGCTAGAGCTATAGCGGCTACGTCGTTAACGCTAGCGTAATATAGGTTTTAAATATAGTCGATTCACGTGATTTATATACGCGTAGAGTACCCTCCTTTAGCCTAGCCCCGTATCCTATCCCTATATTACGCCTGCGATTAATTCTCTTACTAAGTATTAGTACTAATTATTAATAAGACTTAGTACCTTATTATAATTACCTAGTTAATACTAGCCTAGTATAGTTATATTATAGCTAATTAGTAGGACTTATCCCCTATTAGTCCTATTACCTAGTATTTCTAAAAGTTGCTAAATGCGTATTTTACAACTCACGGTGGTATAACGAGCTCCAGGGCTGACACATGAGCGCATCAGTCATGTACGCATAATGCGTATATTTTTGTATTTTACAGGTTTCCCAGTTTGCCGATATAGCCCTTAGGAACTAGCCTCTAGTCTAGTTCCTAATATTTATATATAAGATTTAGAAGTTAAAATTAAATAGTTTAATAGGGTAATTAAAGTATAAAGCTAATAGGGAGAAATGTAAAAAAGCGTCATTTGGCTGGTGACGACGAGTGGCTGATTACCCCTAGGAGCTTGCGACTAGGGGGGCCCCGATTACTCTAAATGACCCTCTCGTGGTTGAGGATGACGGCGGAAAGGCCAGCGAAGCTAGCGCTTCTACCAGGGCCACCACCGTTGAGCCAGAGACCGGAACTGCATACCTCCTTAGCTCCCTCCGGAGGGAAGAGCTTAAGACCCACAGTGGCTTCAATGCTCCAATCATCCTCAAGCCTCCTACCGAACCTATCGATCGGTCGGCCTCTCCCGACGTGGCTCTTCCCCAGCATCCGTGTGCTCGGGGCGGCGAAGATGATTACGGAGCGGCAGCGGTCGCAAGCCCCTTAAGCGCCAGGACTCCGCCACTTCCCCTGCAATTCGAGGCCCAAACTTCAGCACTTGAACAGGATGAATGCGAGATCCGAAAGATTGTTGGTAAATTAAGGGTGGGGAAGGGCTACGAATGGAGGGTGCGCTGGAAGGATACGTGGCTGCCCAGGAGCGAGCTGGGGAACGCAAAGCGGTTGCTGCGGGAGTTTGAGGCAAAAGAATCGGCACGCGCATCGTCAACGCACTAACAATATGGCCACAGTGGGGGCTGTCTGCGCCAACAATGCTCAAATCATTGTGATAAACTTAGTCAAGAGTGGATGAAATCTATTACCAATGTTGGTGTCCTCGCCCTGGAGCCACAGTTCACGCTAGGCTCTTCTAGGCGCAGGATCCCTTGAGACGGATGCCATGCCAGGACATGGGATAGCCTCCTAGGAGTTCAGTCGTGCCGGTAACAATGCCGTCTCCACGCAAGCCCGCATCCACCGCCTTATCCTCATTCCTGGGAGAGGCCTCCTGGAAAACCATTTCTAGCCCACGAGTTTTCGCTCCTCCCTTCTCAAGCATTCGCCGTTCCTTCCACGGACCATCTTTAAATTATTAAGAGTGAGAGGAGGCCCCTTCATGCAAGAGATCAATGCGATCTAGCAGATTGCTCATTGACCTTGGGTTAGGCAACCTTCTACTGGCCTGACCAGCGGTCACAACCCCCACAGATATAGTACTAGGCCATAAGTTTTAGCACCCCACGTAATTCTACACCAAAAACCATTAAAAGTCGTATTATATATACTTCTATTACCTTTTAATTACTACTAAGGAAAATCCTAAGAAAATAAATAAATAAAGAACTTTAAATAAATAATTTTCTATCTCTTTACTTAATTATAAAATTCTATTAATATTATAATAGAGATTTATAAAGTACTAGTAAATTAGGGATTTTATTACTTTTACTTTCTATCTTATCTATTAATTAAAAACCTAATATTATTTTTAGAAATTTATATAGGATATAAACTAACTTATTCTAAGCTAGATCTATAAGGTTTAGAAGTTCCTAATTAGAGGGAGAAAAGTTATAGCTTAGTGAAAAGTACGACTTTAATTTTTAAAAAGTACGGATGGTACGAAGACTTATAATCGGGACCAAGGTACCTAATAACTAATCCTATAATTCTAAAGTCCCCTGCAGATTGCTAAGGATTCGCACCGGCATCCTGCCAATCATGACTTACCACCCTGCAGTCAATATTAGTTGATTTGGATATGACTCATTCTCGAACATTTGAAGAAGCCTTGTATCTGCATCTTAGCTCTCAGGAAGAACATAATCGCCTGCCAGATTAAAAACATCTGCCTATTCAGCAATTGACAATCAGAAGATATTAGTTACCGGTCCTATGGCGACAGCTATTCTCCTACCGAGCGGTCTCCCCGGCCTTCATCACAGCCCTTCTTTTGCTGACCTTCAAACCTCAAACCACATGTACGTGACTTGTTACTGATATCGCCCTGTATGTCTTCATGATCGCAATTTAGTTCTTGGCTGATCTTGTCTGTTGAGTACAGATACAACAGCTTGAAAGATGACAGTGGTCGGCCGGAAGTTACCGCGAGTCAGTTGCAGTCCCTCGCTGAAATCTTCACTCGCCACGTGCCCAAGACGTATTCGGCGTGCAGCTCGTACACAGGCATTTTCAAAGCAACAACCCCTGTCTAGGACAACACATCCAACTCCATTCAGGACAGTCCCCCTAGATAGTCCCCCTAGCTACATTTACGGGGCGGTGGTTTATATAACGTGATATACGCTTACTAATATAACTACTACGTACTATAACTAATTAGTATTATTTAAACGCTAATATTATATATATATACTACTCTATAATATATACTCCTACTATTAATATAATTATTTATTATAATATAGTAGGAGTAGCTATTATATAACTTTAAGTTCTAATAGTTAGACCCTATTAGCCCTACGGCTTAATAGGGTCTATAGAGAAATAAGTAGTATATTTTTAAGTAAGTATAATAGCGAGGTTATATAATAGTAATATTATAGGAATATATATATAGAGTATAATTAGTAAATTTATAGCCTTAAATAAAGCCTCTTATAAGGTTTCTAATTAGTACTTTAGCTATATATTAAGGATTATAAGTTAAAATTTTATACTTATAAAATATCTATATACTACCTTAATCTTCTTTACTATAATAGAATATCTATAATTTAGGACCCTAAGCTTATTACACCTTATTAGTTAGTTAATAAGTACCCTAATTACCCCTCTAGGCCTAGCGCGAATATTAAAACTCTAATAATTCTTTATATTCTACCTTTATCTATAGTAATACTCTATAATATTTTCTATATAGATAATATTACTTAGCTTACTTTAAGGTACTTAATACTTTAAAAATTATTAAAATCCGTCTATTAATTAAAAAGATATATCTAAATCTATATATTTACCTACTAATCTAGTCTAACTATCTTATATCTTAGCGCCTCCCTACCGCGTTAATAAATTTTTCTTCCTACCTCTTTTATATTTTTAATACTATTATATAGATATTAATACCTCTCCTTATAATCTATAATATATAAATTATACCAGCCGCCTTTAAATAATATAGTATTACCCTTCTTATACTAAATTTAGCTCCTTTAACTCCCTACTAATACCTTCTAAGCGCCTAGCTCTTTCTAACCTATACCCTAATACTATTAATAAGAGGGTTAGATCTTATAAGATAAATAGTATAAGGTATATAAGACGCTTAAAGAAGACTAATTTAGGTACCTAACTTAAATCTAGTAACTTACTAGTAAACCCTAGAGATATTATATTAATAGAACCTCGCCCTAGAGAAATACTATTAGGTACTTACTCTTATAACTACCTTTATAATAGTATTACTCCCTAGTAGCGTATAACCCTTGCTAATATAACTATTTAAGTAGTTATTCTACCTAGGAACCCTTAATAACCTACTCTATCTTTAAAGAGACCCCCTAAGAAATTACTCCTCTACTACCTCCTAAATATTATCTAGATACGCGTTACTAGTACGCCTTCTAGTAGGCTAATTAAGATAATAATACTAAGTAATAGCCCCCTATTTAATAAGGTTTATACCGGCGTTAGAATAATATATATTAGGGGCGGATACTAGGTTAGGGATATTAAGTATATAGGGATCCTTAGATAGTAGGAGATATAGTACCCTACCTAGTTAATAAATTATTTAACCTCCTTATAAATATATACCCCTATTATAATGTACTATTATAGAAAAATAAATATAGTAACTTAGGGGATAGTTAATAGCTATATTATAATAGTAGGAAGAATAATTAGCTATCCCCTAACTAGTTATATAAGCTAGCCGATATTAACTTATTACTTAAGGGGCCTTAAAAGGAGGTAGAGCTTAGGGTATAATTTATTAATAAACTACTTAGTAATATAAATAATATTATTATTAATAGATAGTTTATAAGAAGGAGGACTATATATAATAAAGAATTTTTAGATAATATTATTAGTTATAATAATTATCTCTCCTTTATATGTAAGGGTATAACTAATATTAATACCTATATTAGTTAAACTACCTTCTAGATCTAGGGGTCTATTTATTATATTATAGGTCCTCTTATTACTAATAATAGCCTTAGGCTAAAATTCGCCTAGATCTATATACTAGATAGTATATAGGAGTAACTAGATATTTACTATTAATATTTTAATAATTTAAATTAAGATACCCTTATATTTATTTAGTATACCCTCTAGTCTATTAACCTATATATCTAGGGGTTTAAATCCTATTATAACCGCCTTAAAGAGGATAAATTATAATATCCTATTAATATTATAAGTATCTATATCTAATAGTTAAATCCTAAATAATAGGATAAGGGTACTTATAATTAGCCTACCTTTATAGATGTTACTTATATTATAATAACTCCTAATAACGCTATAAGAGGCTAGATTAAGCGGGATATCTATATTAAAATTATTAAGGGGGGCCTTATATTAATCTCTAATTAATATCCTTCCTATATAGGCCTCTAATATCCGCTCCTATTTTTATTTAATAAATAGTTATAGTATAACCGCCTCCTATTAGCTAGCTATTAGCTTCTAGGTAACTATCTACTATATATATCGCGACGGAACTATATTACTAGTACACTTACCTAGTATACCTTAATTAGTAGTAATAATAAACTAGAGTAGAAAGAGGGTAGTAACCCTAAGTAGGAGCTAGACTAGTATATTACCGGCGAGTATATACCTTAGGGTTATAGTAGGTCTTAGTAAGTAATAAGATATTAATTTTATATAAAATAGATATAGGTAAGACTATTTAATATATTTCCCTATTTATTTTCTAGACTTAAATCTACTCAGTTATAAATAGTTCTAAATTATTTAGATAATAGCTAGGGGATAGTTAATATAATTTAAATAATTAGTTAATTAATATCTAGATCTAGCCTAATTTCTTTAATTATACTATTAATAGTAGATATTTATTTAGCTACTAGGCTACTAATATCTAGATATTAATAGAGCTTAATAATCTAAATTAGTATTATTAGAATTAATAGACTATCTAGGCAGACTATTACTCTAGCCTAATAGATAGGCTTAGTACTAATCTAGATATCTCGCTTAAAGATATTAGTAGTAAGGTAACTATCCTCCTATTAATAATACTAGGAAGCCTACGTACTATAAAAGCGAGAATATAAGACATTATAATAATAGTCTAAAAAAGGGGTAAACCTAATTTTTTTATTACCTTTATATATAATCCTAAGAAGCCTAATATTTAGAGCTTACTAGTATCTAGTTAGATATTAGAGTACTATTATAACCTAATTACCTATATCTTTAATTAGAAGCTCTAGGAGCTAATAAAGGACCTCTTTAAGGAATATATCCTTAATATTTATATAAGCTATTATTATATTATTAAGTTTTAGAAGTAAGGTCTCTTATATACTTATATTCTCCTTATTATACGGGAAGAGGATTAGATCTAGATAGTTAGTAATATTAATAGTATTATTTAAGTATTTATCCCCCCTTTATAATAGGATAATATATTATATAAATTAGTCTTATAATATATAGTTTATAATTACTATACTAGCGTCCCTAGTAATAGATATTATAGTTAGGAGAAGAATTATTATAATAAGGCTTTTCTAAAGGATTTTTACTAAGAGACGTCTTTTATACTTAATAGGAGTTATCCTTTCTATAAATATCTAGTTAGCCCCTTAGAACCTAATTCCTCTATTAATAATAGATAGGTTATCTCCTATAACTTATACCTATTAAAGAAATATAGTACCTATATTAATATTAAGATCTATAGCTCTATTAAGTCTATTTTCTATCTTTATAAATATATTTATAAGGGACCTAATTAGGCTAATATCTCCCTTACTAGGAATTATACGCGTAATAATAATAACTCCGCTCCTAATAACTAGCCGCGATAGTAAGGGGAGTTAGTAGATAAGATTATAGAGTTCTAGTTAGCCTATTAAATTAGGTCTACTAAGGCTATCTAGAAGATACTCTTATTTAGTATAAGTATTATAAAGCCTTATATAAAGTATTTATAAATCTACTTCCTAGATTAATAATATACCCTTTTTAAGCTAGTTAATAACTAGGCTATTAATAAGGCTACTAAATAAGAGCTAATAGATAGTAATAAGCTCTATAGGACTATATTAATAGAGTTTTTTAATATAAATTATCTTACTAAGGAAGCTTATAATAATAGTTAGCTATTACCTTTTATCAAATAGAACGGGAAATATCCTACTATTATAAGGGACCTACTTAACTATCTATATACTAATTTTCCTAAAGTCTTTACCTAGAATAAAAGAAATAAACATTAGAAAATATATAAAAGGGGGGAGACTCTTAGGTATATTAATTTTATTAATCTTAAAACTAAGGATCTCTACTATTACTAACTACTCCTCTATTATATTAAGGGGGCTATATTATTTAATAACCTATAGATAGTAGACGGCTAGCTAATAGGATAGAAGGAGGCTTATATAGAGCTTAAGTTAACTAAAAATAATAGATATACTAATAAGATCCTTAATAAGAGAAAGGATTTTTAGAGAGGTTATAAGCTATATAGTCTTTTTATATTAATATTAATTAAACTCTAACCTACTAACGCCCTTACCTTATAAAATAAATATAAGGAGTATATTTTAAATAACTACTTATACCTCCTATAATAGGATTTTTTAATACTTTAGATCCTAGATAATTACTATAAGTAATAGTTATTTACTAAATAGTACGCCCTTTACCTAATTAATAGCTAATTAGAATATTAATTAACCCTTAAATATATTAAGGATCTAGCCTAATATAGCCTACCTATTCTAACTATTCTATTTAATAATTTTAATAATATTCTAAATAGACTTTTACGGGAAGAAATATCTTACTAAATTACCCCTAATAAGGCTAAGGTCTTATAAAATAGGTTAAATACTAATTAATATTATACTACTAATTAGATTATTACCGCTATTAATATTAATACTAATAATAAATTTAGTACTCTAGGTATACTATTCTTCCTTAATAGTACTAGGGGGACTAGTAAGATAATAGTATAAAATACTATTATAAAAAGGCTACGTTCCTAGTAAAAGGTTACTCTAATAGTAGTATCTTCTAGTATTATATTAATACTATTATAAGGAGGTTAGACTATTTACTTATAATTTAAGATACTCCTAGACTCTAATACTACCTCCTTATATAGGATTAAGAAGGGGACTAATCTTACTAAGTTAATTAAGCGAGCTTATATTATCTTTTAGGATAAGTCTCCTATATAGAGTTAATATAATATAGAAGCTATTAGTTATAGCCTTTAAGATATTTATAATAATAACTAGGCTTATTTTAAGGGTAAGGTAGTCTACTTTTATAGTAACTTCTAATAAATACTCCTAGTTATTCTAGGAGGATCTAGTAGCTAGGTTATTAAGGCGTATCTTTAAAAGGCCTATTTCTAGAATAAGGTTATATATTTAAATCTTACTATTAATAAGTAACTTAATAATCCTAACCTAATAGATATTATATATTATAAAATAGGACTATTTATAAGCGATCTCCTCGCTATTAATTATAGTATTAATATCTAGAAAAGCCCTACTACTAATAAAGATATATTATATTAGAAATATAATTATACCCTAGGAAATACTATTAATAATTTAGTTAAGAATATCTATATTAATATTAGGATAAATATCTCTTAGAGGGTTTATCTATTAGAACGGGCTATTCTTACTATTATAAATAAAGATATTACTAGTATTAATACTAAGATAATATTATATATCCCTAGTAATATAATTATATACTAGAGTATTAATTATATTATATTAGAAGAAGATAATAAACTCTTCCCCCCTAAGTACTTTTATAAGTTCTATAAACCCTCCCTACTATCTTATAAGCTATATATTAAGCTAGGCGTACTAGTTATATTACTAAGGAACCTTAATCCGCTATATCTATATAATAGGACCTGATTAAGGGTAATAAGATATAGTAAGTATATCTTTAAGAGGGAGATTATAAGTAGTACCTATAATAATAAGAAGGTAATACTATTTAAGACGCTATTATAATCTAAAGAAAATAATAGGTAGATTCCTACCCCCTTTATTTATAAGTAGTACCCTATCTAACCTACATTTATTATAACTATTAATAAATTATAAGGCTAATTAATAAAGTACGTAGGTATTAACTTATAGACTAGGCCTACTTACAGTTATAATTAGCTATACGTAGCTCTATTATAGGTAATAAGATAGGGAAACCTTTATATTATTAGGCCTAAAACTCCTAAATATATATCTAGCTAAATAATAAGAAATGTTATATATAAGTAGGTACTATTAGATAATAGGTAGACTACCCCTAATATATTAGTTATAACTTATTATTAACGCCTAGATCTTATTAATAGCTACTTAGCGGCTTATAATAATAAGAATTATAATATTAGAAGTATAAAAACGGCCTAATATTATACTTAGTTATATAGTTATATCTTTATATTAGACTATAATATTAGACTTTCTAATAATAAAAATAAGCTATTCTACTATTTAGTTTATTAAATACTACTAGTTAAACTTTAGAGGGCTAGATAAATACTAGGCTATACTAACTCCTACGTCTAATAGATTCCTCTATATTAACGCGATAAATCTAATATAACTATTAATAGTTATTATAAGAGTATAAAAGATATATTATAATATAAGGGGTATAATAATTTAAGAATTATATTAAATAGTCTAATAGCGTAGAAGTTATTAGTAGAATAGAATATTACTATACTAGATATCCTATAATTAGTCAGGTACTTAGTAGATAGTATTAGTCTTTTAATACTTCTATCTTAATAATAATAACGTCTTTTCCTAATAATAACTAATATAATAAGTTATCTAATAATAGTATACTTAGTTATACCCTATTAGTCCTAAATAGTAATATTATAGTAGAGTTATAAGGTAGGTAGGCCTAATAACTATTTATTAATACTCTAGTACTAGGTAACTATTATAAATAATCCCTTATATCTAGAATTAATATTTCTAGTAACGTTTACCTTATATCTCCTATAATACTTAAGGGGGTTCTTACTATATATAGAAGTTCGTATAAATATCTATTATATATAGACTTAAATTTACCTTATAACTATTATTACTTATTAATAAATAAAGGAATTATACTTTTAAGTATACTTTTCCTAAGTAAAAATCTTGAATTTTTACAGGTATTTTCTAGTAGCTAAATAATATTAATAGTAATTATAGAACAACTCTAAATAGTTATTTACTATATCTTTTATAAAGGGAAACTTATTACTTATAATAGTTTACTATTAGTATAATATTAGACTAGGCCTTAGGAGTTACTTACTAGCGCTATTATCCTATAATCTCTTACCCCGCTATTATCCCTATTCTCCCCTATTATATTAAGACTCGTAGTTATTACATAGTTATATACTAAAGATATTACTAATAAGAAGGCTTATACTTTTATTATATTTCCTACTTCTTATAAGCGTCCCCCTGTTAATTATAAAGTTTTTACTAGTAAAGAAGATACCTAATTATAGCTATAGAACTAGGCCTATATATAAGGCTTTACTATTATTATTACTTATAGTAAATATAAGGAATATAAATAGTATATCTTTAAGTATACTTATTATAATAAGAAGACTTATAATATATATAAGAAAATCTAAGCTATTATAAAAGGAATAGTAGATACCTATTAATAACTAAATTCTTATATTAACTAGAATAATTATAAATATAAAATTAAACTCTAGTATTATATAAGAGATATATAGTAGTAAATTTCTATCTTAGAAAGTAAGTATAATTATACTATACTAGATAATCTATTTATACTTAAAGAATATTATTATTATAATCTAGATCGCGCTATTACTAAATTAATAGCTCTTAATCTTAGAATAGTAAATCTACCCTTTAATAAGGTAGAAGGGTAATATAAATAAAAGGCCTAAGTCTATCTTAATCTAAGTACTATAACCTAGTCTATTTAGGGAGCAAGTAGATACTTTAATAAGAGCTCTAGTATATACTTTACTCCCTTAAAAATTAGGGCTTTTCTATATATATAAAAGAGAAGTATATTATTAAATAAAATATCTATTAATTATAATAAGTAGAATTCTTCTTCTTTACTAGCTCTAAATAAATTAAGATAGTAAGGTAATTTACTAGCTATTTTATAGTAATTACTAATATTATATTTAATATAAATAAGAATAGCCTACTATTATTAGTACTTATCTACGTAATAAATATATTAAGGTTAATACCTATTACTTATTACTTTATTTAGTCTAAGTTAGCTAATACCTTTTTATTTATAAATACTTATATATAAGAGCTATTTTTCTATAATAATTACTATAAGCTAAAGGTCTTATTAGGCGACTTTACTACTAGGCTAATAGTAGTAATAATAAGAAAAAATATTAATATTCTAATACTATTAAGGGACTATATTAGTAATAATACGGAGTAAAGGATACGCGTTATTATAAAGCTTACCTTAGAGCTCTAGGATTCCTAATTAGATAATATTAGCTTTAAGTATTTTCTTTAACTTTATAAATAGTATACTACTAAGGCTATTAAGAAGAGGCTAACCTATAGAAATTATCCTATTAAGTAGAAGGAAAAACTTATTAATATAATATAGGCGTATATTTAATTACTAATAAGAGAGGTATTAAAGTATAATTATATAATATTACTAGAAAATCTATACTAAAATAAAAGGGATTACCTAACTAGCTTTTATAAGAGATAGGAACTATAGTTTATAATAGTATATACTAAAGTATAGCTAAACCTTAATTACTCTAGTACTTAGTAAGGGGAGTATATATACCTAGTTATTAAAGAGGCTACCTATTAATATACTCCTATTAAGATAAGTACTAATAAAATTACTATAAAGGTAATAACTCTAATTAAGATATTCTATTATAAGCTAGAGTATTAGAAATAGAATACGCCTTAATATATTAATACTAGCTAATTATATTTTATAAGACTCCTATCTTATATAATATATAAGGCTATATAGTTAGTATTTACTAAGTTTATCGCGGCTAAGAAATAGCTATATAAAGTAAATAAGGTATCTTCTCTAATACTAGTAAGGGATTATTATAAAAATAACTATAATCTCCTATATTAATATAATTACCTTATAAATACTAGCTATATTATTATATTTAAAGTAGGGAGTAAATCCCCCTATCTCTTATTTATTTAAGATAGCTTTTTAACGCCTTAGAGATTATTATTAGTTTGAAAATAAGCTTTAATACTAGTATTATAATAGTATATTACTATATTATATATAGGAATATTAATAATAGGGGTAATAAGAGTAATAGTAAATTAAGTAATAATAATATATAAGAGGTTATTATAACCCTTATAATACTATTAGTACTACGCTTTTTAAGACGGGGTCTTAATATTATAAAGGCTTCTTACTTTAAGGTATATAAATTTTATAGGAAAATTCTAGAGGTATATTAGGCTAAAGAATATACTTATAAGTATAAAAAATACCTTAAAAACCTTTAATAAAAAGTTTTATAAAAAGTATTATATTAACGCGTTACCTACCTTATTTATTATAACTAAGATAAATAAGGATAACCTTAAGTAATAGAAGAATAAGGATATATAATAGTATATATTAATAGGTTATAAAGTAGCTAATAAAGAGGTAGTATAAGAGTATTATAAGATTATAATATAATAGTAAAAAGAGGAAAGGACTAGGTAATAAGAGTAAATTATTAAAGTTAAAAGGGCTAATATATATACTAATAATAGTAGAGATATAAAGGATATCTCTAACTTCTTATAATAAAACTTTAGTAATAATAATAGAGGGTTATTTAAGGATTCTCTTACTTATAATTATTAAGAACTCTTTAAATCTAATAATAAGGCGTAGATCCTTAAAGGTAATAGTAAGGATAAGATCTAGTATATAAGTACTTAGCCTTATTATAATTATACCTAATTACCTCTTCAAGAAGCCCCCTAGCCTAGTAGCCTATTAATATTAAAGCTATCTCCTTATAATTTTTCTTATATTAATAATTTTCTACTACTACTAACTTCTTCTTAGTAAATACCTCTACCTCCTTTTATATAGCTAGCCTAGCGTAGCTAGTAATAAAAACTTATAAACTACCCTTTATAACTAGATCCTACCCCTATAACACGGTTAATAAGGGCTAGAAAGGGCGTAGAGCTAAGGAAGATAAAAAGACTAGAGTCGTAGGTAAAAAGGGATAAGGTAGATACTAATTAAAAGTTAGAGGCGAAGGAAAAGTATATAACTAATTAGAAGATAAGGAATAAGAAGAAGGAGGCGAGGTTAATAGAGCCTAAGAAGGAGGATATTAGCTAGTTAGCTAATAAGTTATTAAGTTTATTATTATAGGTAGGATTAGTAGGATAGGACGTATATATATTAAAAAGAACTATTATATATAGTCTTATATAATATATAATAATAGTAGTAGTAATAGTAATAGTAATAGTAGTAATAGTAATAGCGATAGTAATAATATTTATATAGTTACATGTTGATAAATAGTAAATAGTACTACCCCGCAAATGTGGCAAATGTGGCTAGGGGGACTGTCCAGGGGAACTGTCCTGAATGGAGTTGCAACACATCGACACAAGTACGCAATCAAAAACTTCACATCAAGAAGCAAAAAAACCCCGTCGGCAAGTGGACGGTCTAAACTAGCCATCACGCCAACCCCAATGTCCTTCACTGTCTCGAGATCAAGCAGATCACCCAAGTCTTACTCTTGAGTGCTGGGACGCTTGCGGATTCCAATAGCACAGCCGCTACGGCATATATACCAAGCGAAGCCACGATCTCGTTTCTAGAGCCCGCTTAGAGGCCGTCGGAGCCATATCACGTAACAACGAGCATGCGAAGGAGCAGGCGAAGGAGAAGGCGGTCGATAGTTGAATGAGCGGAATATCCATGAATTAACCCGTGAGAATTCCCAATCCTATGATAAGCCTACGCACATGATCCTCGATATCGAACACTGCAGCCTATGCAGTAAACCATTCGCCTCCCGAAAACCATTCAAGTGTCATCCCTATCCAACCAACCCCAATCCGGATCGATGTCGTCACTTTGATAAAGCTCGCACATCTTCACCCCGACCTGATCCGCGAGCTTATACAACGGCGCTGGCCCCGCCATGGTCTCCATGTAGTACAGGAGAAGGTGCGTCAGCTTCGGGGCCACGCGTGCCTTCTGCTCCAGCATGCACTGCAGCATGTCGTAGTCTCGGACTTTGATGTATTGCAGCTCCTCTTCAGGACGTGTGGGCTGGGGATACGTCATGCAGTCCAGCAACAGCATTTTCAGATTCGGAGGCAAGCGGCTGCGGATTAGTCGGTCTAGGTTTGGGTGCTCGTGGGTGGTGTATGTGTTCACATTGCGAGGGCAGGGCCCGAAGAGGAGGAAGGGTTGGACGTGGAGGAGACGTAGAGCGGTGAATTTGATGAGGGGGAAGCTGAAGGTGCGGAGAGGGGCTTGGTAGCAACCTTTGAGCTTTAGGACCTTGAGGGTTGATGTTAGGTGAGACAGGATGGGCAGAAGGTGAACTTCATCGAATGGAAGGACATTGTGTTCGTAGAACGTTAGAGACGTTAGGGATATTGCGGGCGTGACGAGTCGCTTGAGAGCTCCCGGGGTGTATGTCGAACACTATACGAGGTTAGTCAACTTCAATTCGGGCACTAGGAACCATCAAATGGCTTGTAAGGTCTGCCTTGAAACAGAGACACCAGTGCTTATGAACCCTCGCATCATCTGCGCATGTCGGTTCTGCGAAAGGACAATGTTGCCGCGCGGTTAACGTACCTCGATCCAAAGCGTCTGCAAATTTTTATGGGCAAAGCATCGCTCATACACGTTCTCAAAAGCCGAAAAGTCCACGTTTGAAAGACGCAAGCGTGTGAAGTTCGGCTGTCGAAATAGAGCAGCATCGTCCTTTGACAGCGTGTACCGTGCTTTGGTCCAAAAGACGACTGCCATCAGTCAGCTCCATAGATCGATGCAGGGGATGCTACTAGGAAGAGGCATGACCGTCCCCTCTGGTCCCTCTTCCTCTACACTGATCGGCGTGACTTTTGGGGATGAGCTCACAACGGGTCAATTTTGGCTGCTCAGCCAGTTTTTCATTCAAAATCCTCGTTCTTCGCTCCCCCAGACCCTTTTCGATAGTTTCTTCCTCGTGCTGTATAAGCAGGCACCATAAGTTGGGCATTTTGAATGCCAACAACTGGCGCGTGTGGCGAGGATGATACTCGTCCAGGACAAGGGTTTTGATCAGCGAAACGATGTCAGGCCGATTGCGCAAGAGGCGCACGAGGCTAGCGGTGTTCTGTTGCGTATTTATACGAGTGTAGATTTTGTCATAGAGATGCGGCTCGATGTATACCCTGATTGACTTGCTGGTGCGGGCAAGGACGGCCATGTCGTGAATCTCGGTCTCTTTGACGATCAAGTCTAGCACCTCGGCTGGGAGGTCCAAGAGAGAAAGCTGCGAAGCCGTAACGTCTTTCTTCTCTACAGGGCGTTGCTTGGACTTCGTGACCCGTTGGCGCCTCGAGGTGCCAGTCGCCCCGCTTGGAGGGTTCGCCATGTCAAGTTTTGCACGCTAAAGAAGGAAAGAATGCCGACCCAAGAGACGAGCATAAGAGGATTCGTGAAAAGGTTAATGTGCATGTGGAGATGGCGTTCGTATTTCGAGGATCCAATCTGCGCGAACGATCTATGTTCAGATGGAGAAAATACTTTCCGTCTACGACACGAATCGTCACGATTCTCTCATTTATCACAGTAAGGGTATATTCAGATTGAGGAGGAGAGTATACGACGGTATGGGGTAATGAAGAGTCAGAGGTAGATAAAAAGAGTGAGATGGAACTTGTCATCTTAAAGCCACCTACTTCTGGTCCACGCCCTCACTTTCTATAACGATAGACTTTATCAACTTCTTTTTACTATAAGTATTATAGGAAATCTTATACTAAATAATTCTTAGAGTAAATTTATATTTAGAATCGGCTTATCTATAGATACGAATACTATTAGGCCTAAGAGTACCCTAGAGCTAGGGCTAGAAGTACGGAGTCTTAAAAGCTCCGGGCCGCTAGCCCCTTAGGGTTAGACTAGAAGTAAGCTTAGACTAGAAGGGGGTAAACCCTTCTATATAAGGCGGTAGTACGCGTACACTCTATCCTAGTCCGCGTGTACCCTGTCTTAGTACGCGTATACCTTAGTCCTAGTATATATATACCTTATCCTAGTACGTATATACCTATCTAGATTAGGTATATTAGACTACTAACTAAGTAAACTACTAAATTAGACTATTAGGCTAGATAAATTATTTAAGGTTTTTAGAATACTTAAATTATATATTTACTATTATCTTTATAAAGAGATATATTTATATTATAGATATTCTACTTAGCTAGTATCTAGCTAGCTAGGTTATCTAATAGATTACTTAACTAGGTTATAGTACTAAAACCCCTTATATATATCCTATTATTAAATCTAGCTAGCTATTTTAATAGCTTACCTACTTCTTACTATTATTAATATAGTCCCTTATTATTACTAATATACTAGTTAAGCTAGAAGGCGTATTATTAATAGGTTACCTTATAAGTAAGCTAGTAAGGACTAGACTTATACTAATTATTCTATTACTATTTACCTAGTATTAGAGACCCTTCTTACTATTATCTAATTTATCAAGGAAGAAAGTATTAATCCTTATATTAGTTTAATAAAAGATTATAATAATAAAGAGAATTTAAACTTTATTATATAGATAAATAAAATAGTTATTATTAATAATTAGTAATATAATAGTAAACTAGATTAGTTCCTTTTTATTGAATAAATACCTAGTATTATAACTAATTTATAATATAGAAAGAAGATGTATTCTCTATATAGTAGGAAACCTACCTAAGTATATAGAGTATAGAAGCCTTTTATAAGGAAGGTGTACTAGGCGAATAGTACTATTAATAATAGTAATAATAAGTAAATATCTATAGTAAATACCTATAATAAATAAAGCTATTGTCCTAATAGTAATATATATTAGGTATAGAAGATATTTCTAATAGACTAGCGCTTAAAGTAAAAAAAAGATATAACCTTATAAGGTAAGAAATCTTACTTCTATCTTTATTAACTAGCTCTTATATTAGGGCTATTTACTTCCTTATACTTATAGATAAGGTTTAGAGTATTAGATAGGTAATAGTCTAGTATCTATTAGTTATCCTCTAGACTATATCTAAGCTATCTAGTAAGGTACTAAGTTAACTAGTTATAACTACGGTAAATATAGTATTTTTATAGGAGTTATTTAATTTTATATTTAACATCTCTATTAATAATAATAGGTAGGGTAGGGAGGTAGCGGTAATAATAAGGGTCCTCTACTAGATTAGTAACTAGCTTAAGATAGGCTATTAAGATAATATTATAAATATATATTATATCTAGTAGGTCTAGTTAATAAGTACGACGTCTAATATATTTAAGGACCTTAAATATATTAATAAATTAGGGACCTAGCTTTTTAGATATAATACTAGGATCCTTATAGCCTTTATAAAGGCGGAGGTTAATAAGATTACTAACCTTAAAAAACTTAGTTATATACTTAGAGTTATAATAGTCTTTTATTCTAAGTAAGGTAAAAGTAATAGTATCTTTTATATTAATATAAGACGGCTTATATTCTATTATAGTAATAAGCGTACGGGGCGTTCTTATAATAGAAGGAGTTACTTTTATAGTAGGTAATAAGGGTTTCATTAGTAAGGTAGTTATTATATCTACTTACCTATCTATATTAGGCTTTAGTAGATCTAATACCTCTCTTATTTAAAATCTATAAAGAATCTTAGTAGGTATTTTATTTATAGAAGTATATTTAGTAGAATTATTAAGCGTAGCTATTATCCTTAGAAGAATAGATAGCTATATAGAATCGTATTTAATAGTAGTAATATAGTACTATAAGGCTATCTTATTAGTTTAATTTAATCTCTCTAATTAACTATTAATCTAAGGGTACTAGATAGCTAAGTAAAGTAAATTAACTTTTAGATAATAAAAGATACTTTACTATAATTATATAATAAATTTTTAATTACGGTCTAAGATTATTACTTAAGGTAAATCCTAGTTAATATTAGCTAATCTATTAAGTAACTTTATTACCTAATCCTTTACTATCTAGGTTATCTTACCTAGAATAAGGGTAATTACTTTAGAAAATTTATATATAACTATTAAGATACTATTAAAGCCTTCCGTAGTTAATAGAAGTACTAAGATAAAGTTAATAGTAATAGTATAAAATAGATAAGTAGGTATTAAGATAGGTTATAAAGACTTATATAGCTTATAATATAGTATTTAATTAAGCTAGTATTATAAGTAATATCTAATAAACTTATAAAGCTTCTTAGATAGGTTATAAATATATAAGCCTTTAATAAGTCTTTTATATATACGGGCGTAGCCTAGGTATCCTAATTTATTATATACTAGCTTAAATACTTCTACTTTTATAATAGAAGGGATATATAGACGTAGCCCTCGTTTATTATCCTTAAAATATAATACCTAACTAATAAGCTTATACGCTAGGGTTATAGCATTATTATAAAGGTCTTTATTCTACCTAACTATCTTAATTATACTTACCTATTAGGGTTTACCTTAATAACTAGTAACTAACTAATTCTAAAAGGTATTACTTATCTTAATAAGGCTAATAAGGAAGTATTTTATAGATAAGATATCTAACTTACCCTCTATATCTTAATATAGATGATATTTATAGCTTACTAGTCTTAATAAGGTATTAGGTACTATATTTACTTTACCTAGTTTATAATAAATATCTAAGTAAAATTATTAGAGATATTCTAAAGCTTTAATAAGATAGAGATTAAGTTTCTTAGTTAATACTATATTTAAACTTATTTACCTTACTATTAAAATTATAGCTAAGTAATTTATATAGATAATTATAATAGGCTTTCTTATAACCTTAATTATATAATAGACCTTCTTAATAACTTATACTAACCCTATAATTTTAAGCTTAATAGGCTAATATCTCGTCTTAGTATTAATAAGTAAAAAACTAAGAAATAAAATAGGTTACTATAATTTTTACTTAGGAAACTTAGGTAGTATTAACCCTACTATTATAGTAGTAAAAGAAGGGTCTTACTTATAAGTATCCTTAATAATATAATAAATAATAGCTTTAAACCTAAATTTCTTACTTATATCTAGGTTAATAAATAATTAATACTACTTATTAAAGTAGTAAAGAATACTTAAAGAGGTAAAAAGCTTTTATAGATAGTAAAAGGTATTTAATTCCTTAGGAGTAGGGACTAGGACCTTTAGTCTACTAGCTATCTTCTTATATATATTACCTCTAATACTAATTAACTTTATAAGTAAAGTCTTACGCCGTAGTAAAGGCTTTATTATAATAGCGTAGAATACTATATACTACCTATTATAACCTATTATACTAAGATATTTCTCTAGTTAACCTAGGGTATCTAGGAATATAAGTATAGTAATAGTTATAAGTTTCTTAGCCGCTATTAATAGACTAAGCGTATTAACCCTTTATCTAAGTAAATAGATAGATAAGTATCTAAGGAATAACTTTTTAGGAGATAGGTATATATTATATTTATCTAGTTTATTAAAGACTTTACGTAGGTATCTAAGATATTTATCTAATAAGGTAGAGAAAATTACTATATTATCTATATATACCTAGTAAAAGTAATAAAACTCCTATAATATAATATTAATTATATATTAGATATATACTAGAGAGTTTCTAAAACCTATAATAGGGATATTAAATATCTCCTAGCCTTTATAAGAGGTTATTATAAGATAATACTTATAATCCTACTTTACCTACTATTAATAGAAGAAGCTTACTGTATTAACTATTAAGATATATAAAGTATTTTATAGTAAGGTAAGTATCTCTAACTAGAGAGGAACGGGGTAGGTATTAGGTATTATAATTTTATTTAATACTTTAATATTAATAATAACTTAGCCCTTTAAGCTATTAGGAGTATCTTTCTAGATAATAAAGTAGGGAAATAAAAACGGTATAAATATATTTATCTATTCTAACCTTCCCTAAGAATAAAGTTTATTAAATTCTATATTACTTATTTCTTTATCCCTCTAACTAAGAGGGTATACGCGTACTTAACCTAATTTATATAGATCTTCCTAATTATTAAGTAAGGGAATTTCTATATATTAAGACTTAGGAATACTTATAATATTACTAGTATCTTTCTAAAGATTAGGAAATTTATTAACTATAGTAGTAATTAAAGTAGCTACTTAAGGTATAGTACTATAGATTATAACTCTAGTAGAATAATATACTTTAACTAGAGGTAAGGTATTAAGGGCCTTATTTACTTAAGGAGTACTTATTATAGCTATAAAGTCTACTTACTACTAAGTACTTACTATAGCTATAAAGGCTGCTATAGTAGTAAGTAGACCGCGTATATTAAACCTTATCTAGCTAGTTATCTTAGTAGGAGGTTTACTTACAAGAGCTTTATTATTAGAGTTAACGGGAAAATAACCCGCTAATTTATACTCTACTACCTTACTAAGGGCCTAGTTACGCGTAAGTATAATAGGGCTATTAATATTATTACAGATAAATATATAAGATATTACTATATTAATAATATAAGTATATAATAAAAGATTATTTAAAGCGTTAGATTTAAAAATAAAATCCTAGTCCTAAGGTAATTTTAATAATTATTATTAAGAACTAGAAATTAGTATTATAAAATTACTATAAGGTAGAATAGTTATTTATTTTTTAGTAAATACTAAGGTAGTAATACAAGGACTCTATAAATAATAACTATAATAGGTATCCTTATATTTTAATAAGATCTAATCTTTATTAAGTTATTACTAAAGTTAATAACTATTCGCTTGGATTTTAAGATATTTATAGTAATAAGTACCTTTACTAATAGATTATTTATAATATAGAACTTATATTCTACTAAAGTAACTATTCTATTAGGGTTTTTAAAGAATATAGGGATTTTAGTAAATTTACTAGCGTTATATTTTTTATCGCTAATACCCCTTACTATTATAGGTGTAGGTATCTTTTCTATTAAGGCCTATAAAAACCTAGTAAGTAAGAAGCCTTAATTAAGTAGACTTACTTAAGTACTAATATTAATATAGATATAATATTTAATACTATTAAAGGAGAAGGTAACGGGTACTATAATATAATAATACCCCTAAAAGCTATATCCTTTAATAGTAATATTATTAGAATTAGAGTAAATAATAGAGGATTTAACTAATAGTTTACTTAATTTACCTAAGGAGGTAGATATTATAAAAGGCTTCCGCTTTAATAAGATATAGCTAGAATAGATATATCTTTATAAGGTATTAATTAATTTAAATATAGAGGTATATAAATAGTATATTAATTTAAGTAATTTTAGATTTATAAAGTAGTTCTCTACTATATTATTAATACCTAATTTATTAATAGTAGTAGAGCTTAAAGGCTCTAGTAGAGCCTAGTTTTAGTCTACCTATTAATCTACTTAAGACTAATTAATACCTTAATAGTAGCCTTCTTTATATATATTATATTATTCCTACTTATTAAGGACCTTATTATTATCGCCTTCCTTATCCTTAGTAGTTACTTAGGATACCTAGTTATTATATAGATGTAGGGTATTTACTTAGAAAGGCTTATTTTAAAAAGGTAGCTTATAGTAGGGATTTTTATTATTAATATTATTCTACTATATCCTAGCTATTACATTTAAGTTTCCGCTAGTAATTTATAACTATTAGCGACCTCTAGGTAAAATCCTTACTTAGATATTTTATAGTTACTATTAATTATTATTACTATAGTTCTAAGAGTTATAAAAAGGATTACTAAATAGCCTATTTCTATAAGGATTTAACAGGTTACTATAAGGTCTAAAGTTATTACTATACTAGCTATTCTACTAATATAGATTTAAATTAAAAGGAGGACGATTAAAATTAGAATTCTACTAACCTTATTTACTAACTTATAGCTATTTTACTTATAATAAGGACCTTATTACATCTATAAAAGGCTTCTTATATATATTAAATATTACAGTTACCTTACTAAAGGCTCTTATAGATACCTTCGTACTAGCTATACTATATTAGGCTTAGCGTAGTAGTTTATAAGGAGGCTCTCCGCCTCTCTACTAATCTATCTTTCTACTATATTATAAAGTAATCGCTATAAATAGTAGTAATACTACGTTAGCCTCTATTAAGTACTATTAATTACCTAATAGGCTAGATTAGGTATACTAGGCGTAACTTATATTACTACTAGCCGCTAGCGGTACTAGTCTAATAGTCCTTAACCCCGCTTCCGCTTTACCTTATACCGACTTACCTCGCCTAGCCTATCTAGATAATAACCTCTAGTTATATAGAATAAAGACCTTAATATAGCTCTTTACTAAGTCTACCTCTTTAGTATTATACTAATTCTCGTTTATAGAGGTAGCCTTAATGGATTTCTTAATAATTTGCCTCTACTAAGAAATAGGCCGGCGAAGGTAGGTATAATTATATTACCTTACCGCCTATTTCCTAGTAAAATCCCCTTAGATTTTATAACTATCTTATTAGAGTAATACTCTAGCCTACTATCTATTATATTTAACTATTTATTATCTAGCCTACCTTATAAATAGTAGTTAAACTAGCTTTTATAAATAGAGATATAGTTATCCTTACTTTCTAGCTCTCTAATTTCTTTATTACTAGGTATATATACGCTAGTACTATTAATAATATTAATTATTATCTTATCTCCCTAATTATATTAAGAAACTTAAAGCTACCTAGGCCGACTAGTTAGCCTTAAGAATATATACGTTCTAGGTCTACGTCTATTAATCCTATTAATCTAGGGGAGCTTAAACTATTATACTCTTTAGACTAGGTAATTAACCGTTCCTTATTCCATACCTTACTTACTAAGTTCTATTAGTACTATTAGATTAGGGATTTAAGGCGGCTTTTATAATAACCTCTTATACCTTATAAAGATTAGTCCCGATCTTTTTTATTAATAGGTATACCTCTACTAGAGTTTATAGTTACTCCCTCTAACTTTATTAGTAAGGATAACGCTATAACTAGGGTAACCTTAGTTAAGGAGGTAATCTATAATTAGCTAATTAGACCCTAGTAGCTAAATACTTTAGGAATAGTAAATAATATAAGCTAAAATACTAGAAATATATAGCTTATAGCCTAGCTTATAGGAGGCTTTATAACTAAATAACTTAATATAATATTAAATCTCTTCTAGATACTAATTAATAAAGTAGGTAGACTAGTACCTACCCTATAACCTATTATAGGAGGCGGTATAGCTAGTAGTAACTCTTATTTTTACCTAAGAGATATTAGGTATTTTAATCTAAATTCTAATATACTATTAGTTAAAGTTAAAGATAATTATAATATCTATTATAATATATTTAGTTTTACTAACCGCCTCTAGGTAAAGGTTATAATTATAGATACTACTATCTTATAATAGAACCTTAACTTATACCTCTTAGGAAAGGTAGATAATTAATTTACTAACTAACTAACTTATATTAGCTAGGTTAGCTTATAGAATAACTTAAATAGTATTACTAAGTAGTATAATATACTTTAAGAGCGTTTCTAAGACTTACTAGATAGGTTACTTAGACTCCTTAAGGTAATTCGCTATACTATTAAAGATACCCGTAATTAATAGGATCTAGTAGACTATATATCTAGTATTATCTTAAATAGTAAAAATATAAATATAGCTATAACTAAATTAGCCTAAGTCCTCCTTATATATAAATACCTTAATAGCTAGCTATATTATAATCTTTTAGTTCTAATAAGTTTATCTATAATTCCCGCCTTACTAGAGGAGTTAAGATATAAGAAAAATATCTAGTTTAATATCTATAAGAATAAGGGCCTTTATAAGGTAAAATAACTAGAATCTTACTATAATAATTATTATAATTAAGATCCTTAATTAGGTTAGTATACTTCTAGTTTATCTTATAATAATAGCTTTAGTTTTAGTAGTACTAGTTAGAGATAGTACTATAGTAACCTAAATTATACCTAGCTATTTATACCTTATAATAACTACTAGAATAATATTAATAATAATTTATAATAAAATTAATAAGTACCTTAGGTATTTAGCTAGCCCTAAATCCCTAGTTTATATTAGCTATTATAAATTACTAGCGGAAATATAAGCGGGTTACCTAGGTAGAGTTAATACTAGACTTAAAACCTAAGACACCTATTTTTAAATAGTTTAAAGAATAATTAAAATACCTATTAGTAATAGCCGCGGGCCTATTAAACTAGGGTAGAGCCTAAGGGATATAATAAATAGGCTAAGTATAAGGTATATAAGGAAGCCTTCTACTAGGTAGAATAGATAAGGTAGGAGGATTAGAGAGGTTATTAGGAAAGCTAGGAGGATACTAGGTTTTAAAACCTAGATTAAATAAATAACTATAATACCTAAGAAGGTAAGGATATAATAGATGTATATTTCCTAGCTACCCTAAAGGTAGTACCTATAAAAAGCTTTAGATATTACTGCTACTATTCTAAATTTACCTTAAATAATTCCTTATATAAGCACGTATATTAGGGCTACACTAAAATAAGGGCTTTAACAGCCTTAATATTATCTAATACCGCCTAGGTAGAAAGCCTTTTATAAGTAGATAAAATTATTAGGAGTATATCTACTAATACTTATTTTAAAGGCTATACCTTCTAAGGCTACTATTTTATAATAGTTTTAGTTAGCCTTACGGCGGAAGGTTAATATTATAAGCTATATATTAATACTAGATATATAATAAGTCTAATTAATTATAAATTCCTATTAAAGTATACCCTAGAGGTAAAAGTAGTTAAAATACCTACGCCTATTAATATTAAAGGAATTAGAGATAAAAGATATAATACTAGTAAATATACCTAAATTAAGATATATTTCCCTAGCTAGGACGGTATAGTACTAGTTAAGAGAGAGCTATATATTATTATTAATTTATTAGCTAATATACTTATTAGAGTTAATATCCTTAAGCCTAAGGGTATAGTAATTAATCTTAATTAAAATACCCTAATAATCTAATTATATTAAGGCCTAATTATCCTAATTAATATCTCTAGTAAGGGAAGTTAGATAAATACTACTATTTATAGTTAGAAGGTAATAGTTATTACCCCTTATATAAATAGATAAGTCCTAATCTCTAGACCTTATTACTAGTCCCTAACCTTACCTTAGGGCTATAAATTTATATTTAAACCTAAGAAACTTAATAAGCTTTCTATTTATACTTATATTATAGATTATAATATATCTTATATTATTATTTATAATAATATAGAAAATAAAGTTAAGCTTCTATAAAATATTAAACTAGGCTAGGTTACTAAGTATAAGGTTATAAGATACTTTCTAGTAGAAGCCTTTTATAGCAACCTTACTACTTAACTACCTAAAAAATCTACTAATTAGGTTAAGGTAAATCTATAATAACTAGTAGTAGCCGCTACTACCTTTATAGTACTACCTTATAGCCCTATAAAAGCTGAGGCTATCTACCCTACTAGAGTAATAATCTATAGTACCCCCTAATTAAGGGCTTTATTAGGTATAGTAGTAGATAAATACCCTAGCCTATAGTAGGATATAGGGAATATTAAGTATATACCTAAGTTATAATAGATAGATATCCTATTAGTTAATAACTAGTAGGAGCTTTATAAACTAGGCTAGGCCTGAGTTTACCCGCTTAGAAAAGTAGATAAAGAAGTTATTAATAAGGCGTTTAATAAACTTTATAACTAAGGCCGTATAGAATAGATAAGTAAGGTAACCCTATTCTCTTTCCTATATTTTATTATCTAGAAAAATAGTGAGGTAGGTAGAAAGGGTTATATAATAGTAGATATTAGAGTATTAAATAAAATTACTATACTAGACATATATCTAGTACTATCCTAATCTAAAATCCTTACTACTCTTAAAGGAGTAACTTATATTATTATAGTAGATACCGTAAGCTTCTTCTATTAATAGTAGGTTAATTAAGACTACTAGTACTAATTAATAGTAGTAAGCTACCGTAGGTAGGAGTTATTTAATATCCTAGTTATAGGATACTAAAATTCGCTAGTATATATATAGAGAATAATTAATAGAATCCTATAGCCGTTTTAATATTTCTATTATATTTCTATTAATAATATTATTATTTTCTCTAATTCCCTAGAGGAATACTTAGCTTACCTTAATAAGGTCTTTCAAGCTCTATTAGAAATAAATATATACCTTTTACCTAAAAAGTTATTCCTAGGGTACCCCTCCGTGTATTTACTAGGTTAGAGAGTTAATACTTTAGGCCTAGCTATTATAGTAGAAAAGCTTATAGCTATTACTAACCTTATATTCCCTAAGACTCTTAGTCTTCTTAAGAAATACCTTAGATTAATAGGGTATCTTAGGTAATATATTACCTACTACGCCGTAATTATTAAACCCTTATAACTATATAAGACGTACCTTAATAAGATACTTTAAGGCCCTAATACCAATAGTATTTAAGGTAATATATATAAGAGGCTAGCCCGTTATACTTACCTAGGTAGACTAATACCTAAAGAACTTAATACTTTCTATTAGTTATAAAAGCTATTTACCTTACTAATACTACTATATTATTTTAATAAACTAAGGTAACTATTTATAGACCTTAATATAAGTAAGGAGTTTAGTTTTAGGGTATATATCTACTATATCTTACCGGAGGCTTTTATAAGAGATAGCCCTCCTAGGTAGAAATCTTAATAGCCTATTTTATTCCTTAGCCGTCTTTTAATAGACGCTAAGATATACTATTAGCTAATTAAGCTAGAAGTTACTAGTATAATATAAGTAGTAAAGAAGATTAGGTATATAATTAAGGTAGCTAAACTTATAACTATTATATATACTAATTACTCTACTATAATATTAATAGCCTATTAAATAAGTTTAAATACTACTTTAATAGAAAAGTTAAACCTTTATCTTATCCGCGTATTTAAATACTTATAACGTTTTTAATTAGATATCCGCTATAAGCCTAGTAAATCTAATATAATACCTAACGCCCTATCCCGTCTTACTAGCCGTAAATATCGCCTATCTAATAAATCTAGTCTAGACGCTCTAACGGTAAAGGTATTCCTAGTTAGCCTAGTAGAGATAAGTCTAGAGTTTTAGGAACGTCTTATTAAGGGCCTTAATAAACCCCGCTAGGCGCGTATTATCTTTATAATTAAGGTAAATAATATATTAGATAATAATACTACTAAGCTACCTTATTATATTATTAATAGGGTACTCTATTTTAATAATAATAATAAAGGCCTGAGGCTATATATACCTTTAGCTTTAGAGAAGGAAGTTTTCTAACTAGCTTATAATAAGATAGGATACCTAGGGTATACTTATACCTATAAATACCTTACTAATAGACTCTATATATATAACCTTACTATAAAGCTTTATAAATTTATTAGATATTACCCGTATTATTAGCTAAATTAGACTCCGTAGTATAGACTATATAGATCCCTTTAGCCTATCTTCTTACTAGTAAGACTATTTTATATAATTATAATTAACTTTATACTAGCCCTACTAGTATTAGTCCTAGACTAGTATAAATATATTATATTAATTATTAATAAATTCTCTAAGGTAGTTACCTTTATTTCTAGTAAAGTTATATAGATAGGTAAAGACTAGGTAATTAGGCTACTAGATTAGTTAGCTGAACTTAGCTAGGGTATTCCTAGGGTAATTATTTTAGACTAAGATAGGAAGTTTATAAGGTAAGTATAGAAATAAATCTTTTAGTCTCTAAAAGTTAGTCTATTATACTTGACTACCTAGTATCTATAAATAGATAGTATATCTAAGTAGTCTAATTAGACGGCTAAAGTAGTATTATACTACGATATTATAGCTCTTAATAATCCTAGGTAATAGCCTACAGTTTTATATAGGATATTATTTACCCTAAATAACTCTACTAAATATAACTTTATAAACCTAACTCTAACCTAGATTATATATAGGTTTTAAATATATAAGATACTAGACTTACTACGCCTTAATAATAACCTATCTATTAAAGGCTTTACTAATACCTAGGCTAATAAATATAATACCTTAATAAATAATATAGAAGTCTACGGTAATAAGGGCCTTATTATAGTAAACCCTACTACTACTAAGGAAGGAAACCTAGTAGATAAGCTAGCTTCTATAGATAAGTATTACCTAGTATATATTAATATAAATAACGCTATTATAATAGCTACCCTTAAGATAAAGGAGTACTATAACACCTATTATATACCTATATTCTTTAAATTAAAGGATATAATTAACTTATATTTATACTAGGGTTATAGTATATTAGTAATTAAGTCTAAGAAAATCGGGTAATAGCTAGTTAGGCCTTTTAAAATTATTAAATAAATTAGTTAATTAGCCTACTAGCTAAAACTCCTAGATAATATAAAGATTTATAATATTATCTCTATTACCTACCTTAAACTAGTAACTAACCCTACTAATAACTTATATAAGCGGCGTTAACTTACCGTTCTAATTATTATTAATAGCGAGGATAAGTAGGAGATTAATAAGTTAATAAATAAACGCTAGATATATTAAGGCCGCGGGTAGTTAATATAATACTTAGTAAGGTAGAAGAATAGTAGCCCTAAGGAAGACCTCTAGATATTAGAAAAGGAACTTTCAAGGAATGCCGCTAATATAGTTAAGGAATATAATAAGATATATAGTAATTAGTTATGTATTATATAATTAGGCGGACTAAGGTCCTTATTAGGGAGTCTTACCTTCTACTTATATATATAGCTATTAAGGCGATAGTATTATTTATTTACAGGTATTTATTATAGTTACCTTACTAAAGGCTCTTATAGATACCTTTATACTAGTTATACTATATTAGGCTTAGTATAGTAGTTTATAGGGAGGCTTTCTACCTCTCTACTAATCTATCTTTCTTGTAATAAAGCTTTATAAGAAGGCTACTAATAGTAGACTTCTTAATTAGATAAGGTAAGGTCTATTATAATTCTCTATCTATATATTTATATACTAACCTAACTTATACCTCTTCTATAAAAGTAAAGCTAGTATTTTTACTATTAAGAATAATAGTATTAATATAATTAGCTGGATTATAATAATTCCTTATATCTTTAATTATATATTAGACTAATTTAAGTAAAGCTAGTAATTTACCTAGTAGACTAACCGCGTCGAGTTAGTACTTCGAACTCGAGTCAGGTACCCGACTCGAGTCTTAGCGATTTGATACTAAAATCTAGTACTAAGTATCCGAGTTAGTACTAATAGTTAGTACTAAGGATTCAAGTCGGTACCTTAGTAGGTACCAAGTATTAGTACCGAAGTATTAACTCGAATTGCTAAGACATTTTTCTCTAGCAATATTTCTATTTTTAGTAGTAATTCTTCCTATATTTTTAGATTTTTTCTTCTATTATTGTTATTATTATTACCTAGGGAATTCTTAAAAGTAAATAAGATAATATAAAAAGGTAATATATATGCCTAGGAAAACTACGATTATAATATTAGTAATATTTTCTTTTTATAATAGTATTTACTATTATATTAAGGATTTATTACTATATTACTAAGTATTATTATTATTACTACCTAGGTAATTCTTAATAGTAAATAAGGTAATAAGAAAGATAATAGCTATTCCTATAGAAATAATAACTATAATATTAATAATATTTTCTATTTATAGTAGTACTTACTATTATATCTATAATTTACTACTATATTACTAAGTATTATTATTATTATTACCTAGCCTAACCTAGGTAGTTCTTTTAAGGTAATATAAAAAGGTAATACATATCCCTAGGGGAATAAGGGGTTATTAAAATTTTAATTAAAAAAAAAAATCTATTTTTAGTATAGGGGTAATTCTGTATTTTTTTTAGTATTCCTTACTATTTTATTAGGGGCTTGGCGTCTTGACGATACCTTGGCGATTTGAGTCGGGTTAACCCGATTCGCTAAGGTATCGAGGCCTTAGCGAGTCGGTACTAATAGCTGGTACCGAGTATTCGGGTCGGTACTAAGACCCTGACCTGAGTATTCGGTCGGTACTAAATCTTGGTACCAAATCCCGACTCGACGGTTAGTCTATTACCTAGGGAGTTATAGAATCTTACTTTAAAACTCTTATACTATTAATTAATACTATAAGAATTATTATATAAGCTAGAGCGGCTAAGTTTATTAAGCTAGTTAGTATACTACTTATTAGTAGTACTAAGTAAATAGGAATCTATATTCTACCTTAAGATAGTAGGATCTATATTAGCTACTTTAACTTAGAGATAGTTAATAAAACTAAAGATATTATAATAGATATTATAATTATCTTTTACTTTAATAGGTATTACTTATAGGTCGGGATTAAAGTATCTTATATTATAAGACTTAAAGGTAGAAGTAGATAAATAAGGTTCTTATTAAGGACCTATTATAGTAGTTTATAGATTACCCAGTTATATCTAATTAAATATATATATAGCTTAGGTAATAATACTAGCTATTTTAGTTTACTAGGCCTCTAAGAAGGTAGTAGTAATTATACTTAGTACTAATATTAGTATCTTAAATAGCGGTAGTATTAGTATAGGTTTAAAGCTTATAAGGATAATATTTACCCTCTTAAGCTTAATACACTAGACTTAAATATTAATATTAAATCTATATTTATTAAATACCTACTTAGGCGGGAAGTATACTATAGTAGTAGGTAATAATACTTACCTAGTACGCTATAAGGTAGTAGAAGTAGTAGATAATTCTAAGGTATTATTATCCTTAGGGTTAGGAGGTAAGTCTTCTAGTTATAGGTAATATATAGTAAAGAACTTAAGTACTCTCTAGGACTTTATTATAAACTTATTAGTAGTAGGGCTACTACTCTTAAGAAATAAATTAATCTTATATAACTAATAGATTACTTAATCAAGAAGTACTAGATTAAGAGCTAGCTTATTAATTATATACTACTAGTAAGGTAGAATAATAGTAAGTAGTAGACGTTACCTTTTACTTTAAAGGAGAAGTAGTAAAGGTAATAGTAGGGGACTATAAAGGTAAGGAATAAGTAAATATACCTAGATATAGTATTTCTAGTAATAAGGGCCTTAATACCTCGTTATTTACTTTAATAGCTAATAGACTTAGCTTAAGAGCTAATAGACTAGTAGCCTTTATCTAATAGTAGGGATATAATAGTAGGGAGTAGAAGGCTATTAAGGACTAGTATTATAAGGCTAGTACTACTAGAGCTAGTAGTTCTTATTAATATAGTTATAGTACTTAGTAATATTAGAATAAGATCTATAGTATTACTACTATATATTATAACTAATTTATAATATAGAAAGAAGATATATTCTCTATATAATAGGAAACCTACCTAAGTATATAGAGTATAGAAGCCTTCTATAAGGAAGGCGTACTAGGTAAATAGTACTATTAATAATAGTAATAATAAGTAAATACTTATAGTACCTAGGCTTTTTTTAATTTATAATTAAGTCTTTTTTAATTAAAATATTCCTAATCTATTAATATACTTCCTTTTAACTTAAAATTTAAATCTTAGTATAAAATATACTAATATTATAAATTATATATCTATCTTTTTTTAATATAGTTACTAGTTACTTAAGTAAATCTAGTAAAGAATAATTTTATAAAAATATTTATTAAATCTATAATAATAAGTTAATTTTTATTAATAATAATCTTATTACTAATAAAGGTAATAAAATAAAAAAAGTCTTTAATAGTAATAAGATTAAGAGGAGGTAATCCTTCTTAAAGTCTCTAAGCTCTTATAATATAAGAGATATTAATAGTAGCTTAATAATCTACCTCTCTTATATTAGATTTATATTTCTTAATAAGAGCTATCTATCTACTAATATAATTAGGTAAAGTAATATAAAAGGATTAAGCTAATATTAATACTTACTTCTTCTAATATTTTAAAGTACTATTCTAGTTTTTAAGAGTTTTTAGTATATAAGTTATATTATCTCTCTTACTATCTCCTATTTAATAGACTCCTTACTTATAATTATTAGTAATTACTTTCTTTTATAACTTTTCTAATAGTATTTCTTTCTAACCTATAATCTTAAGGAGTAAATAAATTAGTAGGGAATAGGTATAATAGGTAGAGATAAGAGTTATAATCTTTCTTAGAGAGAGTTAAAATAGAAGAGGGAATAGAAAGAGAGGGGGACTACTCCTCTTTATACCCTATCTTAGCGGCTATTTCTAGAGCCTACCTAGAATAGATTATATAAGGGCGAGCGCGTATATTTATATTTAAATATAAGGGGTTTAGTAAGTTAGTAGGTAAGATAAGAGCGTATATTACCTTAAAGGACTAATATATTACCTAGGTTAGGTGCGGTACTACCCCTACTTACCCGGCGCGCTTGCTAAAGCGGCAGGGCCTGGGTGAGCCTCGAGTGAGCTGGGGGCAGATTTTTGTGTTGCCAAGCCTTTGCTAAGAGCCGAGGCTAGCACTCACCAATTGAATTCTAATGCAGGGGGCTAGATTGAAGATGTGAAGATGTACGAGCTAGAGGGTATCATCAAGTACTTGATATATAAACATAATTAGAAAGGTGTCCTCCTAGTGGCCGCCATCTTCATGTTACACATAAGAATGCTCATGAGCCCTGCATGAAACCCCATATATCCGCGTGGGAGCATTCCCATCGATTGAAAGGTCGTATCATCACCAAACCCTTGAAGCCAGACCAGCAGAATCCGTCAAGCTATCATGATCATTGCCATGCCAAATATAAGAGCTAGAGGCATGGGGAGAAACCCAAGGAAAGAAAGTGAAGGGAGTAAAACTCGGGAAATTGCAAGCGCATCAAAATACCGTGCCGTCGGACATAATCATAATAGGAGGCTCTTTGGTGTTCGGTCTTGACACCTCGGCCAGCTCTCGTCCTCCCTGCGAATCCGTAATTAGTAACGATCATTGGTGGCTGGAAGTGATTCATACCTTCCAGCTTCCAGCCTCCAGCATTTGCGCCAGGCTTAGTTTGTCTTCACCGGAAAGTCCCAAAATTCCGTTAACTTCGACAAGTAGATCGTCCAGAAAGCCAACCGTCACAGCCCTCCATTCCACGATGACATCGTCATCCGTTGAGAACAAAGGGACGACTTCCATATTTGGCTGACCCTTCACCATAGCATTGTTTTTGTAAGCCGCTATTCCTCGGCTTGCATCTTTCTCTTTTAGTGAGAGGAGACCGGTGTCCACGAGTAAACCTCCGTTTCGATACTCCGGTAATCCTGTCAAGAGATTTGTACCGGCGAATTGGATGTTCATGACCCGCTTCATGGGGATCATGAGCGAGTAGCAAAGCCATTGTGTGAGTTTGTGGAAAGGGACGATGTTTTCCCACGGCAGTGATGGTGGCGAGGCAGGCATGGATGAGCAAGGCCAGGCGTCGCCGATGGATACGCCATCGATCTGGGTCCGTGACGAGGCCCAAACACTCGACAACCCGTTGCTGAGGACGGTCCAGAGAGTCGGAACAGTGATGACTGGGACAGAGGCGGCTTGGGTGGTTGGGTGCGAGAGAAGGTAGTCTAGCCACTACTGTCAGTGACTACCACTTTGCTCAGGGTGCGTCAAGAATACCCAGCATGTGACCAGGCCTTCCTCGAGTGCCAAACAGAGCGGTGTTCCTGAGTGCATCACCAAGTCTCATCATCATCCCAGCTCGGCCTTCGAGTCCCAATAGCGGATTGGCTTCCGTCACTTGCAATCCCTTTGCCAATCGCTGCACGCTCAACTTTCGAAGTCCCGCGCTATCGACCTGGCAAGGCTCCGATGTGTCACTACTGAAATAGCCAGCTTTGAACATCTCCAGGCTAGCCACAGCTAATCCTTCACTTCGCTTGTAAACTTTCCCCGACTCCTTTGATTTGTATGACCATCTTGTTCCGGCGCCAGCATCAAGGAGGACTGAAACAAGAAAGAGGTCGATCAAGCGGCGTGTGCGTTCTTGAACGTCTACGGAGGAGGGCCAGGAGGACAGCAATTGCTCTATCCTTGGTCGTCCGCCGGCTTCGAAATGCTGCCATCGTCCGTGAGCAGGTATCTGCCTGTAATCAGGCGCGTAATCTCTCTGTAGTGAGCATGGTCAGTTCGGGCGCAAGTCGAACTGTAGAGACGTTGCTACCTTAATAATGGAAACCAAGTATGCAGCAGTCTCGCCGAACTTGCTACCATCGACATCGAAATGCGCCAATTGATTCCTTTTGGCGCGCTGATAGACCAGTCCGCAGCGGGCTCTCACGGCATAGATACTCCGAAGATAAGCTGCAGGGTCGAGTGTGGGGTCCGGAGGAGGAGGGAGTGAGACATCCAGTGCGGAAGGTGACACCAAGGGCTCCCCATGTGAGGTCTTTGTGGGTGGAGGCGACTTCAAAGAGTTGGCGTTGCTATTGACGCTTGTGCCGTTGGATGATTTGAAGTCGCCATTGGTATTGATGTGCTTGGAGCTTTTCCGACTGAAGAGACCCATCTCTGTGTCTTGGACAAGTCTAAGCGAGGACGGTGATAATGGAGGGGTACCGATCCCCAACAGTCATAAGATGTTGTGGTTGACCAGGCGGAAGAAGGATAGCTGCAGGACGCAGGTAGAATAAAGGCTGTTCGAAACAGGAAGCTTGCAAGGCTTGGAAGGAGCAGGCCGATGCTCTCCTTACTCTGCTCCCCTACTCCGCCGTTCTAGCTGTACTGGGCCATGGGGTCGATGTTTAGTGTCTAAGTGAGGAGAAAGGGCCGGGACCTCGCATCGCCTCCCTCTCTTGCACTTTTCAACTTTTCATGGCTCATAGCGTTCATGCAGGTACCCAGTCACCCAGTGTTTTGGTCCAGCCCGATGACAGGGATCAGGGCCTCCCATCGGGGGAGACAGAAAGCTGGGACTGGCGGGTCGGGATTGTCTCCCCGCTCACTGGCGTGGACGCCATGAGCTTTGCCTCTACCCCACCAATGGGAGTATTCTGCGATGTTATCTACTTTCCGCTCTAGGCTTAAAGCACTTCCACAACATACGGAAGGCGCGCCGAGCCATGCTGCTGCCGCTTATTCGAAGGAAGAATCGTCAACATGGTGGCGTAATTTCCGTTCATCCCACTAGAACTATCTACCAGCTACCTTACTTAAGTACCTTGTTTAGATTGGCGCTAGATCCACCGCCATTATCCAACCCCTATTGTTCCACCACGCGTATACCTACTGTATGAATGTATGCGCTCCAACGGCGAACCCCGTTGATACTGTTCATCCCTTCTGGCAGGGAGGCGTGGGGAAATGTTCTACGGACTGAGCATGCGATGTTTCAAGATGTACTAGTTCTATAGTACGACGTACGCCAGTCATACTTGGGACCATCCATAAGATATTTTGCTTTCTAAAGCCTAACCCCTGACGCAGGTACCATTGAATAGCTCCATAACTATAATCGTAAAGTAGGGAGCGAGGGGCCCCAATTAGCAACCGTAAAGCTAAATTCCAAAATCGCCTAAGAATGAAATGTGTCCGGACTGTTGTTATTCTTTACATGGGGAAGTTTTGGAAAGGCCCCAAGAGTCGCTGGTCATTTATCGTTATGTGAGATATTCTACAGCGTAGAATATTGCCATTGTAAGCACCTCGGCATAGTGGGAACCTAGCTTGGGCGGTGATTGTATATCTGGCAATCAGTGGATAGTTCTAGGTGGCAGGAGCCCGTCCAGAAGCTGTGGCTTTTGTCTTCAAGAGTCTTTACCTGGCCCACAACCATGTATCCGTATACCCTGTCCCATTCCGACTAAAGCAGGGTCGATGAAGAGAGGAGGTACAGATACAGAGTGAGCATGACCGAAGTGGCGGTTGTGGCTGAAGCCTTGGCGCCGTCGCTCGCTAACCTTCCGAGTACAATATATTGACTGTTTCTGAGGTTCGATATCCGCATTTAGCCAATATAGTGAGCTCGAGACTATCTCGTTTTAAGGGTACGATGATCACAAAGAAGACTTAACATCCGTTCCTACGATGAACGATTTGTCCAGCGTGGAATGGAACACGCCCAAGGCAGCACCATCAGGTCGACCGTACCCACCAGCTTCTGGGAATTACTACCCAGCTCTGGGATTTGGACCTTCGATATCGGCAACATCGGCTTCCTCCCCATCACTGGCGAATACGAAGGCCTCCAGCCAACCTCCCACACGCGGCATTGCACCCTTACCCGCCAACGACAGTTTCGCCAATCTGGTGAGTTTCAACACCTCTCAAGCAAATAAAGACATTTCGTTACAGGCACAGCAAAAGAAGCTTCAAGAGGAAAGAGTTAAGAGAGAGGCGGAGAAGAGGAGGGCTTTTGATGCACGATTTGGCGCGCAGCAGACAACGCGCCAGGACAATGTAGGGAGCGGGAGGACGACAACCGACAGAGTCAGATCGCCGCCAACGTATACGGCTACCAGTGAATATGGTGGACAGAAGCTATCTCAGGTCATAAATAAGCCATTCACTAATATACCATCTGTCTCCGCTTTGAGCGGCATACAAACGCCTAAGGAAGATGAGGATGACATTCTTGCTGCCTTCAATGCTTCAGTGCCTGTGGATACGTCGAGCCATATGCCGGACCTGTTGGAGTCTTCCATCATAGATCCATCGAGTGTGAATAAAGGAAGCAGAACGATCGGCGCACCATCACCACTAAAGGATCTGCATGGGATCAATGGGGGCTATGCGGGAGATAACAATGATGATCCTTTTGGACTTGGTACCGCTAGCTACGTGGATGCGTCTGGTGGTGGGATCATCACAAACGGAGTTGCTGATGAGGGCGATGAAGATGACGTACTGGGGCTGCTGGGCCGACCAGTGTCGGAGTTCCCCACGAGGGTGAGGGTTGAATCGGCCTCGCCTGAAGTTCCGAAAGAACTAGAGAGCCATCCTCAGGAGCGTGCAGTCGCCGAATTGGTAGACATGGGTTTTCCCCCGAACACATCTAGAAGAGCACTTGAGACCACCGAATCTGGGACAGACGTGCAGGCCGCTGTGGGATGGTTGCTGAATCAAGCACATCAGGATTCCCGGAAGGCCCTGAAGTCTCAGGTTCGGGAAGATGAGCCGGGTCGCACCTCTAAAGCACCTCAATCCAGAAGAGCACCAGGGCGACGGAAAAGCTCAGCTTCCGAAGCTGTACAGCCAGCTTGGATGAGGGAGCAGGAACGTAGCAAGAGTACTCAGCGTCCCCCGGACCGTCATTCTCCGGTCAATGGCGAGAAGGATACAGCGCAGTACGCATCGCAGATTGGCAACAAGATGTTCAAGACAGCCGGCTCACTATGGAAGACCAGCACTAAGAAGTTAAACCAGGCAGTGCAAGATCTAAATTCGGATAGTGACTCCAGCCAGCCAAAGTGGATGAAGGATGCTCAGCCAGAAGCGACCACTCGGAAACCAAGATTACAGCACCCCGACGGCGAGGCCAATGATCATGACAGAGCTCGAAGAAGACCACTACCAAACCAGGCAGCCCCTTCGTCAAACGCCGATGTCACAGACGAGGCATTGATGCTGGAAGCGGACTCCCGACCGCTTGCTCGTAAACCTCGTGCCAAAGCCCAACCCTTTCAGGACGGATCGCATTTCCAACGAGAGCAGTCCCCTATTTCTACACCGAAGCCGGGAGAACAGATTTTACCCCAATCGAAATTTATACAGCAGCTAGTTGCTCGAGACAACAAGCCAAGATTGAGCAGACAAACTGTCGAGGCCGAAACATCTCAAGCCTACATTAGCCCAGCCAGACGAAAACGGCCAATGAATAGTCCTGCAATCCCAGAATCAGAACCCGACATCCTTCTTGACACAGCCAAACCTTCGCCACAACCAGTCACGTTTCGTCCCAATAATCAAATCCGACCACGTCCCGCCTCTGCTGCTCCCACCTCCAGCCGTCCACTACCTCCCCAACGCACCATCCCTTCCCTTTCTTCCTTTGCTCTTCAGGCTTCAACGAAGGAACGGCAAGAAGGTAACGGTGCCTTCAAACGCGGAGACTTTGCACTCGCAACGACTCATTACTCGACGTCCCTTTCTACTGTCCCATCCACCCATCCTCTCGCCATCATTCTCCTCACCAATCGTGCTCTTTCACATTCCAAGGTTGGTGACGCTAAAGCTTCGCTGGCAGACGCGAAGTCTGCTCTTGATCTCATCGGTCCTTCAAAAGGAAAAGATGGAATTATTGACCTTGGTGGTGGCGAAGGCAAGAAGCTAATGAGCACCTATTGGGAGAAAGCAATGACACGTCAAGCCGAAGCCTTGGAACACTTGGAGCGTTGGGTCGATGCGGCTGCTGTCTGGCGATCGTGCGTCGAAGCAGGCGTTGGGGGTGCTACTAGCATCGCTGGAAGGGACAGGAGCGAGAAAGCTGCAGCACCGCCATCTCAGTCCAATCTTTCAGGTCCCAAAAAAGTTGCACCAAAGCCGAGACCCAAGGCGACCGCTCTGGGTGATCTTGCTCCTGACTCTGAGTCTGTGACTCGTCTTCGTGCAGCCAACGCTGCTGCTGATCGCATTGACGATGAGAAGTTCGCGCTGGCCGATGTTGTGAATGCGCAGGTGTCAAGGTGGCGCGCAGGCAAAGAAGGTAATCTGCGCGCTTTACTGTCGACCCTTGACAATGTTCTCTGGTCAGATAGTGGGTGGAAGAAGGTGGGAATGGGAGACCTTCTATTGCCTGGAAAGGTGAAACTGGTTTACATGAAGGGGATTGCAAAATTGCACCCTGATAAGGTGAATCCTCGGTGAATGATGTCCCGTTTATGTGAAATGCTAAAATGAGACCACTAGCTTCCTACCACTGCCACGACGCAGCAAAAGATGATCAGTGCGGCCGTGTTCGCAACTCTGAATGAGGCATGGGAAAGATTCAAGACCGAGAACGGGCTATGAGGTATCCTTTCAGGGATTGGAAGATGCCACCTTGGCTCGATATCCACCAGGATCTTCCAAACGCGAACAAGTTACTGGTCCACTCCGGTATCATCGTGGACGTTATCGAATCCTTCCTGCGAGCTTTGCCTCGGAAATAAAGCATTGAAACACTTTCGCTACCGACCCACGAGCCTCCGCAAACCTCGCTTCCGGTAACGAATGAGACCACCGCGGCTAATTTTTTTCGTGCCTACCGAGAATCCAACACGAAGAAATTTACGCGACCCTGCCTGATTCTCTGGTCTTCTGGGCCCTGCCATTGGCGACAGGTACGCACGAGCATCGATTATGTTGGTAGGGCTTGCCTATAAATCAAACGTGCAGCATTCATTACATTTTCCATTCCATGATATTATACTAGTGATACAGACACTGTTTAAGTGTGCAATGTTGTCCTTCCCTTTCTGCTTTGGCTTCGGCTACTTTCTCTTTGCAGCTATCTTTGCTCTTCCTACAGACCATACATTCCTCGCAGGGCTCCCTGATAGCTACACACCTCCACATTCGGTCGGAACTAGTCCGGTGAATGACTACATTGCTAGTAATTCCGAGCCTCCAATAAATTTATCGCCAATTGCAGTGTCGCAGTCATCACACATCAAGATTAGGAGACGTGAAGCCACATCCAAACAGTCCCACCTCAACGAACGAGCCCTCTCCCTCCAACTCCCACCACAACCCCCAACCGCACCCGCGGAGGAGACCAACGCACCACCCACCAACACCACCGCCTCCTCCCCCCCAATCTGCTGGCCCAGCCTCCCCATCCCCCGCAGCCGCCTCCCCATCAGCCATCCCCACGACTGCCACTCCGCCATGCTCCAGCTCCTCGAAGGCGGCGCCATGGCCCCCGCCTACTGGACCTCGTGGCACACCTGGACGAGCGGCAGCTGCTCCATCCGCTTGATCCCCGCCGTCATCTCGTCCGGCGATCGTTTTACGAGGCTGGATATCGCGCGCGTTGCGGCGAGGATTCAGACTAGTTGTGTGAATGAGGCGCATGGGTGGAAGGGGGGGATTTTGGGGGTGGGGGGGAGGAGGATGTTTGATGTTAGTGTTGAGGCGGCGGGGAATGCGCCGCTTGGGAGGGAGGGGGGTGGGGGTGGGGTTGGGGGGGTTAGTGGTGCTTGAGGGGTTGGTGGATGTTTGTTGGTGTGTTTTTGTGTTTTGCTTGTGTGTATCATCCTAGGGTAAGCTTCGACTCATCCAAGAATACCAGAAAATTACAAACATGGTTTGGAAAGGGGAACACTTGGATGTGCGATCCAGCTCTGCTGGCTGGACAAATCATCGAATCTACTAAATGCTGGTGGTGCTAAAACTTCCATTACAGTGACTAACGTACACCTACATTCTTCCAATATCCCCAACGACGCTCCCTGCCACTCACCTCGAGAATGTTTTTGCAAGCTACCTACCTACCTCATCTGCATCGGATACAGAAACAGATACAAGACCTCCCCTCCATGATCTTCATATCCTATACGAAACCAATCGGTCTGGGTGTCGTTTAGGAAATGGTACGTCGTCTACCTTCCCGCTATCGAACTAGGAAATACGACACCTGCGTACTGTTCAATCATGGTTCGAATCCTCTGTGTATTGAGAATGTTTCAAGAAGAGATAAATCTCACAAGAGCACATCCAAGATTCCACTCCAATATTCATGGGTCGGCTTATTACAGCCAACGTTACAGGAACGATAACTACCGAATAATATCACATAACTTAATATATAGGCAATGGTGGATACCATACCTCGTTAGCATCGTCTACTGTATTGTAGTAACAAGCGCTTGCGTCGACGAACACACCTCTCGATACGACATATCTCGCGCTAGAACACCTTGAGAGACACATATGGGCTGTGGCCCTGACAGAAGTAGTAAAGTAACCAGCAAGACACGATCGATTATCGCTATGACGGTTATTTCGAGAGCTGAGGTTTTGGAAGAGCATGAGTGTGATATGAAAGTTGTTCGAGAAGGGTTATGTTGTATGAGTGCAGGAAGGACGAGCGGGTATGTGACTCGTTATTGTCGAGGTTTTGGGTTGGGGTGTGCTAGTGGGATCGTAGGTTGGGAATGCAGAGTGGGTATGTTGGAGGGTTGGCGGACGGGAGTGCTTCGGTTCTGACATTAGATGGTATGATAGCTAGAGGGCTTGGGGACTGGGGCTTGGGTTTTTGATGAGGGACTATACATGTCTGTTGTTACGTCTTTTTTGTAGGAAAGAGATCTAATTTTCTGCTGTGTTCTGTCTTAGTATTCAAGACTTGTATTTAAGCTTAGTATTTAATATAGAAATATCCTCCCTTCTATTTAATATATAATATTATATAATAATTATCTATCTAAACAAGTCTTATTTATAATATTTTAATTTACTAAAAGTAAAGCTATACTGATAGCTATAAATTATATAATTAGAAATTTAAATTAGTAAGTAATAAGATTAACTTATAGATAGTACTATTTATAAACCTATCTATCTTATTATAAGAGAGCTAATTAGTCTTAAGTTAATATAATTATAATAGAGTTAAGATATTAATTAAATACTAATTAATTATTAGTATATCTATTCTAATATTAATTATATTAATTAGAGTAGATTAATTATATTAAGTTAGTACTTTAAACTTAAGTTAGATACCTAACTTAACTTATAATAAGTTAATACTAAAATCTAGTCTAAGTATTTAAGTTAGTATTAATAGTAGTACTAAGTATCTAAGTTAATATTATAAGGTAGTATTAAGTACTAATTTAATGTATTAATCTAATTTACTAAGACTTTTTCTCCTAGTAATATTTTCTATTTTTAGTAGTATCTCTTACTATATTTTCTATGATTTTTTCTCCTATTATTATTATTATTATCTAGGTAATTCTTTAAAAGTAAATTAGATGATATAAAAAAGTAATATATATCCTTATAAATATAAGGGCTATAAAGTTAGTAATATTTTATATTTATAGTAGTATTCCTTACTATATATAGGATTTACTATTATAGTACTAATTATTAGCTAGTAATAAGATCTACTTATATATAGTACTAGCTATAAACCTATTACTTATTAATAGAGTTAAGAGGTCTCTAGTTTAAATGTAGTTAGAATGAAAATCAGATATTATATAGTAGTAGAGCTCCTTATATAGAGTTTTTATACGCGCGGCGAGCGCGCCTTTAGTATATATAATAATATCTACCTTAGTTCTAGTTAGTAGTATTAGCTTATTACGAGTATATTAGATAGGGTCTAATAAGTATATATAATACAAGTATATCTTATTATAGTTATATAGATTAGTTAAGAGATCTATCTAAGCTACTTAGTAGATTAAATAGGTTAGATATTTAATTTATATAAATTATACCTCTTAGTAGGATTTCTTATAATTATATAAATAGTATTAATTTCTACTTAAATAAGAGCTTTATACTTAACTTATATTATTATATAGATATATCTCCTAGATATTAAATCTAACTTATTATCTTTAAGCTAGTTTAATATAAAGCCTATTCATCTAGTCTTTAATACTCTACTTTATAAGATCTATATAGGCCTATTAACCCTTAGAATAAATAGGTTATAATACTTTAAATACTCTTAAGATAAATACCTTAAGATAAGAACCTACCCTAAACTAAATTAGCTAATATTACTTTATAATAGATAATATAAATAAGAGATTAATTAAAGTTATATAACTAGATCTCTATTATAAAGATAGAGATAAATTTAAAGATTAACTTATATAATTAAACTTTATATATTACCTTCTAAGAAACTAAACTTCTAACTAAGAAGTAAACTACCTTTATAATTACTTATATATAAGGATATATATAAAAATAGATTAGACTATTTCAGAAGAAGTATAATAATAATAATATTATTATTATTAATATTAAAGTATAGTTTAAAAGCTTTACTAGGTTTAAGGTAGAGATTTAAAAAGTCTTTAAACTATTAAATAAGAATAAAGTAGTAATATATATTATTTAATAGCTCTTATAAAAGAAGTTAGTTATTAAGTACTCTACTTAATTCTAAGAATATCTATACTAATATTAGGATAAATATCTCTCAGAGGGTTTATCTATTAGAATAAGCTATTCTTACTATTACTAATAAAGATATTACTAGTATTAATACTAAGATAATATTACGTATCCCTAGTAATATAATAATATACTAGTATAAGGACTAGTTAGGAATATAGTACTACTATTAACGTGGCGTCTATAGTACGTAGTAGTACTACGCTACCCCTTTACCTATAGTATATAGAGGAGGGAATTCCTCTTAAAGGGAAGGGTAGCGATTAGTCTTACTATTAATAAGAATAGAGAATTCTATATATATATATACCTATACCGTTTATAGTACTTAATAGCTATATTATTATATAGTACCCTTATATTCTAATTACTCTACCCTATTTAAGGGTAGTAGCCTAACTATTAGTAAGATAAGTAGAGAAGGGTTATTATAAGTATAAGGTAAAAGGGTTAGTTAACTAGCGTAGACGACCCGCTTAAATATAAGGGATTAGGCTTATAAAGAAAGTAAGTCTTAAGAATTAGTTAATAAATTAATAATAGATATATCGCGATTATAATTAACTATTTAAGGGTAGCTATTAGGCGTATAAACCTAGTCCTTACTACCTAAAACCTAAGAAGTACTATTATAAAGGATATAAGAACTTAAAGAAGAAGTCTTTAAGAGGTAATAAATATAATATTTATAATAATATTTATAAGAGTTAGAGTAGGAAATATATACTAATAATACTACTTAAGTAGGTTATTACTATTACCTATTATTAATAGAAGAATTAGAATTAAAGTATCCTTAATATAAAACCTATATTCTTAGGCTGTAGGACCTATATATATATAATAGGAAGTTAGTATAAGAATATTAAGAATAATTTAATAATATAGTTAATATAATTAAAATAAGTATAACCTATTTTTTTAATAACTTTATAAAAATCTAATACGCGTTATAATATATAGCCCTAGACCTTAAGGCTACGTAGTATAAGTATATAAAGGATATACTAAAGGATAAATAGTCCTAGGAATACTTTAATAGTTTCTTAATAGATTAAATAAAAGATCCTTAAAATTAATACCTTATAATTAGTAAGTACTACTTAGAAGCTAAGTAAAAGGAATATTAAAAGATTATAAACTTTATAAATTACCTTACTAAGTTAGAAAGATAACTTAAGCTATTAATAAAGTATATACTTTATAATAACCTTTTAAATAAGTTATATAAGGATCTTTATAATTAACTTATAATATAACCTAATATCCTAGAGATAAGGGATACTCTTATTATATTAGCGACCTAACTAGAGCCTTATATAATACTACTTATATATAAAGACTAAAGGGATAATACTCCTACTAGAGGTTAATATCCTTAAAGAGGAAGAGGAAATTTTTAAAGGTAAAGAGATAATAGCTTATATATAAAGTAAGAAGGGTAGGGCGCTATTAGGGTATTATTATACCTTCCTTAAAGGCCTAAGCCTAACCTTTCTACTATTAAGTATTATAATTATTAAAAGAAGGGATATATAACTAAGGATTACTAGAGCGTGAAATTAATAGTTATAAGTATTATAATTAATAAGCTTATAATTAATAAGATATCTAGTAATAAGCCGGCTATAAAAGGCTTAAATTTAAAAAATACCTAAGTATTATAATTATATCTACTATTATAATATAAGGGAAGAAGCGGATATAGCGACTTATTATTATAATATAAGTAGACTAACCGTTAAGTCGGGATTCGGTACCAAGAATTGGTACCGACCGAATACTTAGTACTAGCTCCGGGTACCGACCTGAATACTTAGTACCTACTTCCGGTACCGACTCGCTAAGGCCTCGATACCTTAGCGAATCGGGTTAACTCGACTTAAATCGCCAAGGTATCACCAAGACGCCAAGCCCCTAATAAAATAGTAAGAGATACTAATTTTTTTCTAGAATTACCCCTATACTAAAAATAGATTTTCTTTTAATTAGATTTTTAATACCCCTTTTAGTTCCCTAGGGATATACATTACCTTTTTGCATTACCTTAAAGAATTACCTAGGTTAGGCTAGGTAATAATAATAATAATACTTAGTAATCTAGTAGCAAACTATAGATATAATAGTAAATACTACTATAAATAGAAAATACTTATAATATTATAGTTATTATCCCTATAGGAATAGTTATTACTTTTCTAATTAAGTATCTTATTTACTATTAAGAATTACCTAGGTAATAATAATAATAATACTTAGTAATATAGTAATATATACTATATATAATAGTAAATATTACTATAAAAAGAAAATAATACTAATATTATAGTTATTTTTTTTCCTAGGGATATGCATTACCTTTTTACATTACCTTATCTACTTTCAAGAATTCCCTAGGTAATAATAATAATAATAATTAGAAAAGAAATAGAAAATATAGTAAGAAATACTACTAAAAATAGAAAATATTACTAGATAAAATGTCTTGGCGATTCGAGTCAATACTTTAGTACTAATACTCGGTACCTACTAAGATACCGACTCGAATACTCGGTACTAGATTTTAGTACCGACTCCAGTTCGAAGTACCGACTCGACGCGGTCAGTCTAAATATAAGTAGGGCTTAAGAGCTTATAAAGAGAATTTACTATATTAATTAACTTTAAAGTAGATACTAATTATATTAATATACGCTTAATAAAGGAGTAGGATTAGGAAATAGACCCTAGCTCTAATAATACCTTATAAAATAGAGTTAGGAATCTAATATTATTACTAAGTTCTTATATAAGAGAAATTAAACTTATTAATTTTAATAGTATTATATAATATTATAAGGGCGCCTTCTATATAATAGTAAACCTTAATTATAACTTCTACCTTAGGTATTTATAATTAGAGGAATAAAATCCCTAAGTAGATTAGCTTATATAAAACTAGTAATTCCCTATTAAAAAAAGTAATATTAAGGAGTACTTTAATATTATTAAAGCCTTAAAGAAGTAGCTTAATAGTATTATATTTATTACGGCGTACTTAAGAGTAGGTAATAAAAGCCTACTATTTAAAGTTAAGCTCCCTCTAGAATTTTAGGAATTTTAAGATATCTTTTTAACTAAGAATACTAGGGTACTACTAGCTTATATATATTATAATTACGCGATTAATATAAAGGAGAATAAGGAACCTCTCTTTAACCTATTTTATAATCTATTAAAGAAAGAGTTACCCGTATTAAGGAAGTACCTTAAGTAAGCTTTAAAAAAGGGGTAGATTTATTATTTTATAAGTCTAGTAAATATACTAATTCATTTTATATTAAAAAAGGATAGAATATTATACTTATATATTAATTATAAGGCGCTTAATAAGATTATAATTAAGAACTACTATCTACTTCTATTAATTAATAAAATATTAATAAGATTTATTAATACTAAGTACTTAACTAAGTTAGATCTTAAGGATATATATTATTACTTATAAATAAAAAAGGGTAATAAATAAAAGATTATATTTTATATTAAGTATAACTATTTTAAATATATAATTATACCTTTTAAACTTATTAATATACCTACCTTATTCTAAGTATATATTAATAAGGCTCTAGTAGAACTACTTAATATTATATATATTATTTATCTAGATAATATTCTTATCTACTCCTAGAATAAAAAGTCTTATATTAGAGTTATAAAGGTAGTATTATAATATCTTTATAAATTTAAACTTTATATTAACTTAAAGAAATATAAATTTATAATAATAGAAGTAGAATTCCTTAGCTTTATTATTAGTTATAATAGTATATATATAAATTTATATAAAGTAGATACTATAATAGAATAGCTAGAATCTAGGAGTATTAAGGATATTTAGATCTTTTTAAGGTTTACTAATTTTTATTATTATTTTATTAAGTACTATTCCTCTATTACCGCGGCGTTAATAGACTATCTAAAAAATAATTACTTATATATTAAAAATAGGAAGTTAATATTAAGTAATATTATAAGAGTAGTATTTAAGTAGTTAAAGTAACTATTTTAAGAGGTACTATTACTTATATATTTTAACCTTATAAGAGAAATCTAATTAAAGACTAATACTTTAATATTAACTATTATAACTATTTTATTATAAAAGTTCCTAATTAGTAATAAAGGGGTAGAGGTAGAATAGTATCTAGTTACTTTTTATTCTTATAAGTTATATTTAGTAGAAACTAGATATAAGACTTATAATTAGGAACTACTTATAATTATCAAAGTATTCTAGGTATAATAGTACTTCTTAAAAGGTAGCTTATACCTAATTATAATAATTATTAATTATAATAACTTAAGGTATTTCTAGATAATATTATTATTAATAAGGAGATAAGTATATTAGGTAATAAAGCTTATAATATATAACTTTAAGATATACTATTATATAAGTACTA